>Ga0172380_10002157_pt1 | contig 31505 bp, 24 predicted proteins | sample Leawe162metaG_FD_119747 | JGI IMG/M metagenome (GOLD analysis project Ga0172380, IMG submission 119747) | Leachate microbial communities from a municipal landfill in Southern Ontario, Canada - Leachate well 162 metaG | ecosystem: Engineered > Solid waste > Landfill > Unclassified | place... | reverse complement strand
TTTGGCTTCATAATTTGCAGGGTTCCCTCCTGTTATACCCATAATCCTTGCAAATTATTTGCCCCGTGTCAATATATATTTCTTTGCGCCGCAATTGCTTATCTGATTATTCAGCACCGACTAATATAGCGCCAGGAGGACGAGATGCGAGGAAAAAGGTACAGTGAAGAACAGATTGTGGCGATTCTAAAAGAAGGCGACAGCGGGATGCCGCTGGCCGAACTCTTAAGGAAGCACGGGATAGCGGATGCGACCTATTACCGTTGGAAGGCCAAGTATAGCGGGATGGAACTCAGCGATCTGAAGAAGATGAAGGGCCTGGAAGACGAGAACCGGCGATTAAAGCGGCTCGTGGCGGACCAGGCGCTGGACATCCAGATGCTGAAGGATATTAACTCCCGAAAATGGTGAAGCCCGCTGCCCGGCGCAAAGCGGTAGCGCTGATGTGTCAGACCTATGGGGTCAGCGAGCGGCGGGCTTCACGTATGATTATTTCCGTGATTTCGTTTCAGTGCGGTCGTTCTTGCAAGCCTGCTTCAGCGAATAATTGCCGGAATACTTGGATATTCACAGAGGTCGCTGCCCTGATTTGACTTCCTGGCATGGGAACACTCGACCAGTTGTTATTCCTTTTCATCGGCAGTACTTCCTGCCATTGGAAAATGTCCTCCCGCAGAAGCGCCGCGGCTGCCAAAGGATCATGCAGCTTCTTGGAGCGTTCAAACCGGAGGGTCATGAGTTCATGGGCCAGTGCCAGGGGGCGGCAGGTTTGGCCGGAGATCCTCAGTTGCTCGTGCAGCTCTTCGTCGTACAATACCTGATGGGTGACATTTTTACCGACGAGCAACCGCCTGCCAAACCGTTTTGATTCCACAAATTCCCGGGCCGCCCAGCCACACCCGTTGAAATTGAACTCGGGCTTCGATTCCGGTTCTCCCGGAGCGGCCCAATAGCCCGCCATTGAAACCGATAGTCTGATTTCAACCGTCGTCTTTCGGAGCAGATCTCCGATGTTGTTCAGCGGCCCGGATGTAAACAGCACCGCTTGTGGATATTTTCCAAGTGCTTCCGCAATTACCTGCCATCCGGCGCCATCGGCTGATGAGCTCGTGGCTACGCCACTGCGCTCCATGATGCGCAGGTGACATCCTTTCACGCTCGTCTTACCTTCCTTGTCACGTTCCGGGACTGTGCCAACCGGCACATCCGCGTGACCAGTTTCCTTCAGTAGGAACTTCGCAAGCGCAACCTGGTCTTTATCCCCTGGCGAAATCGTTATTGCCCGCACCCGGATTTCCGGCCTCGATAACAGGAAGCATCCTGCCAGGAAATCATCCGGATCCCTGCCGATATCCGTATCCCATATGACATCTATGATTTTCTCAGGATCCATAGCTTGGTGTCCATTTTGATCTCATGGTCTACAATTATCCGTAAAATCTGATAAGAATTCGCTATACGCCCTTTTGCTCTTGCCGCCAGTATCTTGGCAAATCCAACGATGATTTACAACGAGATTGAAATATGGGATAAATGTGCGCGTTGCGGCACAAGACATGTGGAGGCGAATGAAAACAAGATAGGACTGGAACAAGCAGTATGCAGATACAAGTTCTCAGCGACATTCATTTGGAGATGAACCCCTGTGACATTCCGGTCGTGGGGGATATCATCGTGCTGGCAGGGGACATCCACGCAGGTACAGCAGGAATTGCCTGGGCCAAACAGCAATTCGTCGGCCGACACATAGTCTACACGGCCGGGAATCACGAGTTCTACGGTCATGTATTCCCGGATCTTCTCATTGACCTGCGCGCCGCGGCCGCTGGCAGCAATGTGGCTTTCCTGGAGAACGACTTGTTCATCAAGGATGGCGTGCGTTTTCTTGGAGCCACCCTATGGACTGACTTTACTCTCAATGGCTATGCTTCTCAAGAGATCAGCATGGCCACAGCCAAACATGGAATAAACGACTTTCGCGGCCGAATCAAGAAATCCACCGGCGAACTCTTACGGCCAAACAACGTTGCGGAAACATACCGTCAATCTCTGGCCTGGCTGAAAGAAAAGCTTGCCGAGAAGCACGAAGGTCCAACCGTCGTGGTGACTCACCACGCGCCCTGCGTCATGAGTTCCCACCCTTGGGTCAGGTGCGATACACTCAGTCCTGCATTTGTCAGCAACTTGGAGAACCTGATCCTGGATTTTCAGCCGCAAGTGTGGGTCAGCGGCCACACCCACTATTGCTCCAATTATCACATCGGGGCAACTCGCATGATTTCAAACCAGCGCGGGTACAGCGATCAGGACGACACCGGAGGCTTCAAGCCGGGCTTGGTTGTCGAAGTCTGAAATATAAAAAGAGGGTCGCCACCGACCCTCTTTGAATAGTCACCACTTCCGGTTCTCCAGCATCTGTCGCCAGGCCGGCTCGCTTGCCGCTTGAGCGAGAACCTGTTCTCCCCAACATTGCTGAATATCTATAGCTATCTTACGTTTCAACTGAACGACGCGCGCTGGTGATATAAGGTGTTCCTGCGCGATATCCTTGGTCATCTTGCCCTGCACCATGCCGACAACCACGTCAACCGCACGCTTATCCTGGGTTTTCATGAATTCCGCCCAGTCCAGGTTACGAGCGCCTTGGGTAGCCGGATCATCACGCTTGCACGCCAACATATCCCCGAGGGTCATATCATCATCTTCATCCCCGGGATACATAGCTTCATCCATCGACTGCATGAAGGCATTACTGTCGTGTTGGGCCGCCGCACTCATGACATCCGATCTGCCGGCATAGGTTGAACGGCGTCCTGACTTGGCTGACTGAATGGCAAAATAGGCAATGCTCCTTGGAATCAGTTTTTGGCCATTACGCTCGGCGCTATCAACCATGCCTGCGGCCATTGCCAGGGTATCCTGAATAATTTCCTCGTGATCTTCGCTGCCCACGGGTTTCACGGTATGCGGCACAGTTGACCGGATGATCGGCATGATTTGATTCAACAATATTGATTCTGCTGTTGGACTCATTGTGACCTCCTATGGTAAAGGCGGCCACGCCGGCCGCCGTTGGATTTGGCAGCCGGCCGGTTGTCCGGTCGCTGTTATAATAAATATTTCATTCGTCTCTCGATCTACCTCCGCTTGGTAAGTCCTGAGAGGATTACCCCTATTATAATGATGCCGATGATGCTCAGAATGGTGTAAAGCACAGCCGTAAACAAAGCCACGGCAATGGCCGCCAACTGGCCTGCAATGAAAGCGATCACCGGCAAGACTATCGCCGCGGGGATTATCAGGACCGCGGCCAAGTGTATGTTGAATTTCAGCCAGGCCCTGAGAACGCCGTTTTGCGACAACGAGTATTCCAGCTTAGCAACGCCATACCGTATTGCTTCTGCCCCTCGTGTTATTGGGGATGGCGAGTGGATAAGGTCAGCGTCAACTTCAGGTGGATTAAGGGGGTATGGATGCCATGCCGGCCATAAGGCCTTGGCATTTTGGCGAAGCGTTGGTTCATTGTGCATCTCTTTTTGCAACTGACCCACAGGCACCCCCAACGACTAATGCGACGCTAACCCCTACTCCGAGCAGGATGGCAATCGTTGTTAAAACCATCTGGCGATGCTCCGCCTTTTGCCGGGCGGCAACCTCATGCCTATATCGGTCCTCGCTGACGCAGCCGCAGAACGCCAGGGACAATAAAGCCGACAGAATAAGTTTGCGCATTTGACCTCCATGTATATGGCGGCCGCGCCGGCCGCCTAGAATTAGTAACCGGGTTGATGTGCAGGAAGTCGCCAGGTGATAACGACCCTACATATAATAATAACCGGTTTTAGAGGAAAATTCACTATCCACGGATCTTGTTATATTCTTTACTACCAAAGATCATATCGCCGTGCCCGGTGATTACGAAGGCGACGGCGTTGCCGATCCGAATATTATGATTCGGGTTACTTTCCGCCGTTAAAATAAAATATTGAACACTGGATGTCATAGTCCAGTTACCTGACTTGGTTACTTTATGGTTACTTTCTAAGCGCCGTTCCGGCGAAGACGGTGGAGGACAGCCGAAGTCATTGAGCGCACGGGTCTTGAGCAGGCATAATCCATATAATGCCTGATATTATTGAACAATATGCATTATCAGGCAATACACAAGAGGGGTGCCGGAGGAGGGACTTGAACCCACAAGGTATTGCTACCACTGGATTTTGAGTCCAGCGCGTCTGCCATTTCGCCACTCCGGCCAGGCGTAAATCTAAATGCTAGCAACTCCTGCCGGGCCAGACAAGAAAAAGATGCCCGGGAATGTAATTTTGTTGTTGAAATTCCGTTAGATTCAGCCTATCTTGCATAATCATGAGGATAATTATCCTGATTCTTGCCATGGCGCTGGCGGCTGGCTGCGGCCCTTCCGCCGACGAAACCGTGGAAAAAAAGCCCGAAAGCAAGTCCGTGGCCCGGGAAGCGGTTGAAGGATTCACAGGCAAAACCGCGGCGGACAACCTGAAGGGCGCCAAGCCTAAAATAGCCGTTGCCGGCGAAGCGGAAAAGCAAAAAAGGGACGACGTTGACAACCTGGCCGGACAATGACCTTTGACAGACGCTATGCGTTTAATACTTGAAAAATTTGCGTGTTTCCTGGCGATCGCCGCGGTCTCCGCGGTCGGCTTTGCCCAGGAGAGTTCGCCGGATGCAGCCGTAAGGCTTGCAAACGGCGTGCCGCTGGAAGGAACTTTCAGCTCGGCCGACCCGGACGGCCTGACCATCCAGACCTCCAAGGGCAACATGGTACTGCCATGGAAATACCTTTCCGCCGGCACGCGCTGGCGTTACGAGCGGCCCATGCTGGCCGAGTTGGAAGCCAAGCGCATCAAGGCCGAAAAGGCGGCGAAGGCAAAGGCTGAGGCGGAAGCAAAGGCTGCGGCGGCCAAGGCCGCCAAGGCGGCCGCGGCCGCCGCGGGCTCCAACGCGCCGCCCGCCGCGCCCGCGCCAGCCCCTGCAAAGGCTCCAAAGGCGGCCGCACCGGCGCCGGCCTCTGCAACGCCCTCCGTAACAATGCCGGCCATAACGATGCCGGCCGTCAAGTAACGGTAAGGAAAAACAACTTTCTGCCGCGCGGCCCGCTGCGCCGGCACAGGAGATAAAATCCATGCTTATAAAGCTTATTGCGTTCATAGCCGCGCTTTTCCTGGCGGCCGGCCGGATTGACGCGGCAACCATCTATGTAAGCTTGCAAGGCGATGATGCCGCGGCGGGGGATAGCTGGGCCGCCGCCAAGCGCACGATCCAGGCCGGGGTGGACACGGCGGCCGGCGACGACGTGGTGATGATTTCCAACGGCGTCTACATGCTCTCCAGCACGATCACCATTGATCATTGGATCGGCGAGCTGCGCTCGCTTAGCGGGCGCAACGTTATCATTGACGGCAACAACAGCGTCCGCTGCCTTACGGCCGAACAAAACGTTACGGTGCGCGGCCTGACCTTCAGGAACGGCAACTCCGCCCAGGCCGGGGGCGGGCTCCTGTTTTATGACGGCGGCCTGGTGGCCGACTGCTGGGTGATCAGCAACCGGGCCGCCTCGTCCGGCGGCGGCATTTACGGGACCGTGAATGTTTCCAACTGCGTGGTGGCCGGCAACCGGGCGACATACGGCGGGGGCGGGCTGGAGCTGGGGGCTTCCTCCAAGGGCGACACTCTCCAGGTAGTGGACTCGATAATCTCAAACAATGTCCTGGAACAAACCGATCCGGAAGGAATATGCGAGGGCGGCGGTATCAGAATTTCACAGGACACTGATGGCGCGGCAAACATCATCAATTGCCGCATTGTCAATAATGCCGCACAGGGCGGTCCCGTATACAGCTGCCGGGGCGGCGGCCTCTACGTTAATTACGCCCGGTTGCTGACAGTCCGCAACTCGCTCATCGCCGGCAACTCGTGCGGCGGATACGCCGGCGGCGCCTGGATAAGCCAAGGGACCGCGCTGGAAAACTGCACCCTGGCCGGCAATACCGCCGAAATACGCGGCAGCGGCTTTTATGCCTATAACCTTGACGTATCATTCACCACCCGGGTTGAAAACACGGTTTGCTTCAGCAATTACGTGCGCCAGGGAACCGACAACTGGGGCGACGATGCAACCATTCCGGATAGCGCTCCTTACGTGTGGGTCGAGAACTGCTGCCTGAGCATGCGCCCTATGCAGAACCTCTGGCTGCGCGGAACCAACAATTTAACATCCGACCCGCGCTTCCTCAACGGGGCAAACGAGGCTTGGAGGTTGAGCAGAATTTCGCCCTGCATCAATGCCGGCACAAACAGGCCCTGGATGGAGGGCGCGCGCGACCTCGACCGCTACGCGCGCATCCTGAATGAAATTGTCGACATCGGCTGTTACGAAACAGATCCTTCCGGCGTGTCCATCGACTGCTTCATCGTCAAGCCCTCCGGAGGGCAGTCTTTCACCGCCCCTGCCAACATAGACATCGCGGCCGGCGGCTACTCGCTCAAGCCCCTGGCCGTTACCCAGCTTGTAGTTTATGCCAACGGCGCGGTTGTGGCCTCGATCCGCAATGATGAAATTGCGACCGTCTGGAGCAACGTCTGGGGCGGGAGCTACTCGCTCTCCTGCCAGGTTTGGAACGAAAAGGGCCACATGGCGCAATCGGACCCGGTTTCCATAACCGTCGCCGGGCCTTCCTGCCGCAGGCACATGGTCAACGATTTTGACGGCGACGGGCGCTCGGACCTGGCGCTTTACCACGGGGCAAACGGATACTGGTATGTGGCTTTCATGAAAGGCGGCGCGCTGCAGGGATGTTTCGGCGACGCATCCTGCGAGCCGGTCGAGGGCGACTTTGACGGCGACGGCATTGCGGACCGGGCCATCTACCAGCAGTCCTCCGGCTACTGGGGTTTCCTTATGTCGGGCGCCGCTGCTCCATCTTATGCCGCGTTCGGCGCGCCCGGGTTCCATCCGGTGCGCGGCGACTTTGACGGCGACGGCTGCTCGGACGCCGCGGTCTACCGCGCCGCAAGCGGGTACTGGTTTTACCGCCCTTCGGGCTCGCCGGATGTTATGTATAATTATGCGCAGTTCGGCGGCCCGGCGTACACTCCGGCGGAGGGCGATTTCGACGGCGACGGTTGCACAGATTTCGGGGTGTTTAATTCACAGGCCGGCAATTGGTACGTTCAGCTCTCTGCCAGCGGCAGCTCTGGCGGCTTGCATTTCGGCCTGCCGAATTGCGTCGCGGTGCCCGGAGACTATGACCTCGATTATAAAACAGACTTTGTGGTGTTTTCGCCTGCGGCCGGACTCTGGATTGCCTGCCTTTCCGCTTCCGGCTACAGCCCGGCGTATTCAATGTTCACTCCGGCCGGCGGGCTGCCGGTGCGCGGCGACTTTGACGGCGACGGGCGCTCGGACCTCATGACTTACACCGAATCAAGCGGGCTGTGGCAAGGCTACCTCACTTCCACCGGCTGGGTAGGGGGAATGTTCGGCGGCCCGGGCTGGTCCGCTGTGCAATAAACATCCCACCGTTGCCGGATCATTCCGCGCCGCGCTGGCGGGCGGCCTCGAAGAGCAGGATGGTGGTCGCCGCGGCGACGTTCAGGGAATCAATCTGCCCGCGCATAGGAATGCGCACCTGCAGGTCGGCGGCTTGCATCCATGGTTCGCTCAGGCCGTACTGCTCCGCCCCGACCACGATGGCCGTGCCGCGGCGCAAATCCGCTTGCGTGTATTCAAGTTTTGCGTGCGGGCTTGCGGCCAGCACCTGGATTTTATTTCCGCGCAGCCATTCAATCGCCTCCGCCGAAGACGTTTCCGCCACCGGCACGGTGAATATGGCGCCGAGGCTGGCCCGGACCGCGTTCGGGTTGTTGATGTCGGTGCAGCGGTCGCAGACTATGACTGCGTCCGCTCCGGCCGCGTCGGCCGAGCGCAGTATCGTCCCGAGGTTGCCCGGCTTTTCGATCGCCTCGGCCACGACCAGCAGGGGAGCGGCCGGGAGCTTAAGCCCGACCAGGTCGAGCCTGGCCTGGGGCACCAGCGCCAGCAGCCCCTCCGGCCTTTCGCGATAGGCCATCTTGCCGAACACCGCGGGGGCGCAGGATATGATTTCCGCGCCCGCCGCGCGGCATTTTCCAATCAGGTCCGGCTCGTTTTTTCCGAGGAATAAATCGCGGCAGTAAAAAAGACTGGCCGGCGTGCGTTGGTTTTCAATGGCACGCATGAGCTCGCGGTAACCCTCGACGATCATGAGGCCCTGAATGTCGCGCGCGGCGTGCTGGCGGAGCCTGACCACGTTCTTCACGCGCGGGTTCTGCAGACTGGTGATGTGCTCGTCGCCGGCCGGCAACGGCTTTTCGCCGTCGGATAAATATTTTTTCATAGTCTCTTTCCTGTCCGTCAAAATCGGTTCTGTTTTTTCAGGCCGAACCAGTTTGATTCCCGCGCCGGGCGGCGGTGCCCCTCAACAGGCATGTCCTTCGCACGCGCCGGGCTGCCGGCGGGATGGATGAGGAATGAATCCCCCTTTTTTGTCTCGATCACCAGCACTTCACCTCCGATCCCGGCTGATTTTCCGGAACGGAACCTGACCGTGCAATCTGTTCCCCCAAAAGGATTTGCGACGCTGCACAGCCCGCCGCATTCGCTGGTTATTTCCACAAATGAAACCTTGCCGCGATCCATCTTGGCTGTTACCAGGAAAGCGCCCTCTGCGCGCAGGTTTTCAAAGGAGGCGTCATGCCAGAATGACGGCATGGCGGGAAAAACGCGGATAATGCCGCCCGCGCTCTGCAGGAGCATTTCCATCACCGCGGCGGCATAGGCAAACCCGGCTTCGAGCGTCATCGGGTCATAGCTGAAAACGGACACGCCGAATTTTCTCGGATCACCGTTGAGGTGGAACGTATTTGGAGCGATGAAACAGAAATAATCCCGGAGCATTTTCCAGGCCAGGTGCCCGTTGCGCGCCCTGGCGCCGATGAGCGCCATCCAGGGGAATGACCATCCGGTCCATGACCCGGTTCCCTTCATGCGCAGGTGCGCCAGGGAGGTTTCTATAAGTTTTTTTTCATCCGCGTTGCCGCCGGGCGAAAGATTGCCGAGCGGGTAAATGCCGATCAGGTGGCTCAAATGGCGGTGGGACGCTTCCAGCGGTTGTTTGCGGCTGACCCACAGGCCGCTTTCTTTGTCCCGGGCCGGCTCTGCCAGGTTTTGAAGAAGGTCACGCCAGCGCCGGGAATCCGGATCCTTCACGCCGAGGATGGAAAGGGCTTCGAGCAGGGCGGAGGCCAGCCAGCGCATGAGGTAGAGATCCACGGTCGTGTCCATTCCCCAGGCCTTGAAGCCATTCTCGCGATACTCGGGAGAATGGGAGAGGGGCAGGTGGTATTTCCCGTCATTTCCCTTCTCGACAAGGTTCAAGTATGTGCGCATAAAGGCGCGCATGAAGGGATACGCCCGCTTTCGCAGGAAGCCCCTGTCCCGCGAATAGAGCCAGTGCAGCCAGAAATGGTGCGCCACCCAAGCCCCGGCCCCGGGCCAGAAATCCACCTGGTAATAGCCGTAAACCGGCTCACCGCGCAGGCCCGTGCCGGAGGTGACGTGCGCTCCGCTGAACCCGAAGAAATCACGGCAGCGCCTCCTGTAAGCCGGCAGGTTTTCTGAAAATCGGTCGTAAAGCGGCTGCCCCAGTTCAAGATGGTTGGATGCGTATACCGGCCAGTAGGTTTCCTGCACGTTGATGTTGAGCGCATACTCGCCGCACCAGGGCGGCATCTCTCCGTTGCCGTTCGTCCAGACCCCCTGCAGGGCGCAGGGGGTTTTGCCCGGGCGGGAGCAACAGGCCAGCTTGTAGAGCTCGGCATAGAACAGGTTTTCCATCTTGGCGTCCGGTATATGAAGGCGGCTTTTGCGCCAGAATGCGTGCCAGAACACGCGGTGGCTGCGGATGAGCTCCGCCGGCTTCCCGTGAGAGGCCTGTTCCACCGTTGTAAACGCTTCCGCGGCGCTGAGCCCGCTGCGCTCCGAATATGCGATAGAGACCAGGATGCGCTGGGCGCTGCCGCTTTCAACTGTTTTCAGGCAGATGGCATAATTTCCCCCGCCCGGGATTTCCTGGTAATATTTCCAGCACGCGCCGGACTGCTCGCAGACCGGCGCGGGGTATCCCCATTTTTTCAGAAGCGCATTTATGGTTAAACCCCGGCACCAGCTGGCCTGCATGCTGCGGTTGAATATTTCCCGGACAATGGCCGCGCGCGCTCTGGGGCAGCGCCCGCGGCGCATGATTTCAAAGACAAGCAGGTTGCGGTCGGATTGGACGCGACAGGACCACGCGGCGCGCCCGGCGGGGAAAATCATTTCGCCCTCCGCCGCGGCGCCGCGGAGCGAGAGCCTCCCGGAAAATCCGCGGAATTTTCCGCCGAAGTCAAGGGCCAGCTGCGGCAGTGGCAGGCGCGTCGGGCGCGGATCCAGGCGGAGGAGCCGCATGCGTTCGAATATTTCGCGCGATTCATCCTCGCGCCTTTCCGCGATCAGCCTCTTCAGGTTCCGGTAGTTGTAGCGCCGGTCCTGCGGGCGGTGGAAGCGGCGCTCCCAGATGTCGCCCTTGTCCAGGGAAATTGTCAGCGGAGCGCCCCGGCCCCATATGACGGCGCCCATGTCGCCGTTGCCGAGCGGGATGCCGTCCAGCCAGCGCGCGGGGGCCGTTTCGTAAACAAGGTCGTGCTGTGCGAGGAAATGTTTCATGCTCGTTGTCCGAGATTGTGAGTTTATTTGCGTTTAACCCTCAGGCATGCTGCCGCGCGCGTTCAATCCGAGGCGAGGGCAACCTGGTTGACCTCCTCAACCGTGGTCAGGCCCATCAGGATTTTCTTGAACCCGTCGTAGCGCATCGTGGTGAAGCCGGAGTCGTGGGCGTATTTCTGGATATCAAGGATGGAGGCGTTGCGGGCGATGTAGTTGCGCATTTCGTCGTCGATGATGAAAAGCTCGTGGATGGCCACCCGCCCTGAATATCCGGTGAAGTTGCACTCGTCGCACCCCTTCTTGCGGTGGAAAAACACCTCGGTCCTGCCGTCCCATTCGAAATATTTTTGAATTTCCTCCGGCGCGAGCGCGTATTTTTCCTTGCAGTTTTCGCACAGCCGGCGCACGAGCCGCTGGGCCATCACGCCGATGATGGAGGGCGCCACCAGGAAGGGCTCCACCCCGATCTGGATCAGGCGGGTGACGGCCTGCAAGGCGTTGTTGGTGTGCAGGGTCGTAAGCACCAGGTGGCCGGTCAATGCGGCCTGGGAGGCGATCATGGCGGTTTCCAGGTCGCGGATCTCGCCCACGAGCATGACGTCCGGGTCCTGACGCAGGAATGAACGCAGGGCCGCGGCGAAGGTAACTCCCGCCTGCGGGTTCACCTGCACCTGGTTGATGCCGGGCAGGCGGTACTCGACCGGGTCCTCGATGGTCATGATGTTCAGGTCCTTGCGGTTCAGCGCGTTCAGCGCTGCGTAGAGGGTGGTGGTCTTGCCGCTGCCGGTCGGGCCGGTCACGAAAAAGACGCCGTTCGGGCTTTCGATGATCTGGCGGATTCCGTCCAGGATGGGCTTAGAAAAGTTAAGGTCCTCGAGCGAGGGCACCGACATGAACTGGTTCTGGCCGAGCAAACGCAGCACGATTTTTTCGCCGTAAATGGTCGGCACGCACGAAAACCTGAATTCCAGGTCGCGGTCCGGGAGCTTCAGCGTGATGCGCCCGTCCTGCGGCCGGCGGCGCTCGCCGATATCAACCCCGGCCATGATCTTGATCACATTGGAAAGCGAGGGGAATATGCGCATCGGGAGGCGCAGGTATTCCTGCAGGGCGCCGTCAATGCGCAGGCGGATGAAGGCGTCGTCATCGTGCGGCTCGATGTGGATGTCGCTGGCGCGCTGCTTGAGCGCCAGAAGGAAAAGGCCGCGCACGAACTCCGCGACGGATTTTTCCTCGGCCAGGCGGCCGATCCGGGCGCCCTCGTGGGAGGCGCTGGCAAGCTTCTCGGAGAGCTGGTCGGTCAGGGCCCTCAGGGAGATGCGGGCGATTTCAAGGGCGGCCCGGATCTGGTCGGGCAGGGCGAAAACCGGGCTGATGAGCGCGTCCATGTGGCCTTCGACCTGGCGCTGCAATTCCTTGTTGCGGGGGTCGGACATGGCGGTGGTGATCACGTTTTCCATCACGTAGAGCGGGATCACGTTGTTCTGCTCCGCAAAATTCTTGGGCAGCTTGTTCACCAGCTCGTACTGGACGATGGTCTTGGTAGGATCGGTGTAGGCGATTTCCAGCGAGTCGCCCCAGAGCTTTCCAAGGGCGTCCTTGAGCTGGGGGCGCTGCTCGACCAGGTAAAGCATGACCGCAAAGTCGCTGCCCTGGAAGCGGGATGAGAGCGACTGGCGCTCCGCCTGCGTCAGGATGCCGTTCGCCACGGCCAGCTCCATGAAGCGCGGGTTGGAGGCGGAGACGCCCTGCAAGCCGGCTGTCCCCGGGCCGGACTCCTGCCTTTCCAGGACGGCGCGGACGCTGGCCGCCGCGCCGGTCGCCGCCGCTTCGGGGGCGGCGGTGGATTCCGGCTGCTGGCTCTTGTAAAAGAAAAATGCCGCCGCGACCGCGAGCAGCAGCAGGCCGAGTATTTTCAACACCTTCGGCATGACGGAGGGGTGCGCCTCTTCCTTTGTTGCCTGGGCGAGGCCGGAAGCTTCCGGAGCCGAGGCCAGGGGCCGGCTCATGAGCTTCCGGGCTTCTTCTATGGCCGCCTGTTGCTTTTGCACCACCTGGTTCGCGGCCGGCGCCGCGGGCGCGGATGGGGCGAGCTGCTGGGCCGAAATGGCACCGGCGTATAAGCCGATTACAATGCTCAATATGAACGCTTGGGATTGCATGCTAGTGTATTTCCTTCCAACCGATTGTTGTTGACGATGCTTCTGAAATCGCTCCCGTGGCCCCTGACGAAGCGAAGAAAGAGGTGTTCACGTATTCCCTGCTTTTGGGGCTCAACCTGATGTCCCAGTTGAGGGTCAGCAGGCCGTAAAAGCTGTTCAATTCGGTGTGGCAGGCGATGGCGCCGTTCAGGGTGGTGTTGCCGTTCGCGGCGCTCGAGCCAAGGTTGCCGATGAAACCGTGGTTGGTGAAGAGCGCGGCGTTGATCGAGGGCACGTTGTTGGCGTCGCACAGGGCGCTGAAGTTTGCATTGGCCAGTGAAGATTCGTAATACTTGCGCGGGACGGTGTTTGTGCCAACCCCGCTCAGGCGCCGCCCGCCGTTGGCCTCGTCCACGAAATAGCGCCCGTCAAACAGGTAGCCGTTGGCGGGGTTGTTGTCGCTGTCGTAGCCAATGGCCGCGTCCGACGATAACACACCGTAAGATACGATGTTGGCCGGATCGGTCATTATGCCCATGACACGGTTCTGCCAGGTCGGGGAAGTATAGTTTCCGACGACGATATTGCCTTTGGCCCCCAGCACCAGCAGGTCGCGGGTGACGTTCACGGCCGCGGTCTGGTCGGGGTTGGAATCGGGCTTGGGCCACTCCGGCGGATTGACGTAGGTCAGGTCGCCGGTGACGTGAATATTGCGGCCGGCGTAGATAGTGCCCTGCCCGCTGACCCGGCCGCGGATGATCACGTCGCCCTTGACCACCACCGCGCCCTCAATCGTGATGGGGGAGGCCGTGCCGTCGAGGACCAGGCAGTTGTCGTCGGCTGTGCCGGCGATGTTGTCGGGGCCCGGCCCGGCATAGGAATTCACGGCCAGGTCCACCCCGCCCCTTGAAATCCGCCCCCGGGCGGATTCTGCCAGGGCGTCTACGTCGTCAATGGTTGGTATATCCCACTGCGCGACGTTGTTGTTCTTGGACTTGTTGGGAATGTAGCCCATCGGCCAGGCGATGTTGTTGTTGGCGGTGGGATCGGTCGGCCGGGCCTGCGGCCCCGCCCTGGTCCAATATTCGTTCACGGACCAGAGGGGCGAGTTGGCGGTATACTGGCCTGACGAATAGCGCTCTCCGTTAACGATGGAAGACTGGTTCAGCCGGCAGGACCCGTTTATGCGGATGTCGCCGTTGATGACGACGTTGTTCCTGAGGCGCGCGGAGCTGTTCAGCAGGTAGGCGTAATCAAAAGGCTCGGCGCGGCCTTCGCCGCCCGCGCCGGCGTTGACGCGCATGGTTTCGCTGATAATGCGGCTCACGGTATGGGGCACTGTCCGCCCGGCCGCGCCGATGAGTTCCACCTCGGCGTAGCCGGAGTTGGTGAAAATATTAACCCCGGCGATCGTGACCGCGACCGCGCTGCCGTTAATCGGGGAAAGCACCGGCACGCTGTAGACCGGGTTGCTGCCGATCGCATTCATGCTCCATTGGCTGAACCAGCCTAGCGAGCCGGACGCGGAGACCTGGTTGGATAGATAAGCCTGGACAAGCTCATACTTGACCTGTTCCAGCGCGGACTGGGCGTCCAGCAGGCAGCAATCCGCTTCGTGAGCGCGGCGCGCGTCGTTGCCGTGGTTGTAGGCTGCGTAAAGGAAAAAACCAGCTATGGAGCCCGCCGCCAGCAGGACCATGAAGGCCACGTGCAGTACGAAGCCGGCTTTGGCTCCAGATCCGCGGCCGCAACCGGGTTGACGGGAAAGAACGGGCGCTACAACAAGCTGTTGTAGATGTGGTTCGAACCTCGATGCGCTTCGCAATCGGGGCGAGAACCGCAACGGATTCAAATGACCGTTCTTGGACATAATTTCATTCATTGAGCAAATATACCCGTATGCGCTGCGGCTGTGAATATGTTTTTCCCCTGCTGGAGACCGCCAGGGTCAAGTCAATGTTGAAGATGTTGCCGTTCGTTGAAAAGGAAACGCTCTCCACGAAGGTGCCGCCGCGGACAATGCTGTTCGTGCCGGTGTAATCCTGGTAAGAGGCCGGCTGGCCGGGGGACATCACCAGGATCACGGGATTGCTGGAGGCGGCGTCGGTGAAAAGCACCTGGCCCGAAGCGAAGGTCAGCTGCGAGCGCCGCGCGTGGCGCAGGCCGTATTGCCCGTTGATGCCGTGCAGGATCCTTTCGCGGACGATGCGGCTGTGCTCGCTCAGCTGCAGGCGGGCCATGCCGTCGCGCCAGACCTCGAGGTTTTTGACCAGGATCGTCATGACCATGGCCACGACCAGCACGCTCAAGCCCGAGGCGACCAGCACCTCGGTCAGTGTGAATCCCGCGTTATGTAATAGCTTATTCATTCATGAAGTCGCCATGGTCAGCAATAATAAAAACACTGGATTCCCGATTCCGTCCGCCTGCGGCGGGCGGATCGGGAATGACAAAGCGGCAGGCACGTTCTGTCATTCCCGTGTAAACGGGAATCCAGAATATGCCTGTTATTGTCAATTCATATTCCTTAATTTCGCCCCACATTGTAGCGCGTGACCCTGTAAAGGGCGTCGTTTGTAAGCGTCACCGTTTTCCCTCCCGGCCAGAAGCGGTCGCGCTTGACGCGCACTTCCACATCCCACTTGTAAGGAACGGCGGTGCCGGTGCCGGGGATGATCATCGTGCGTATTTCGGAGTTGGCCGGCAGGAGGCTGGCGGCGGGGGGCGGCAGAGGGGGAAGGTTGGTGGCCACGGTAACCTTTGAAAAATCAAAAGTGTTGAAAACCGCGAGGGCCTGGTCCATGGCCAGGGCTTCCGCCTCGAGCTTCTGGCGGTTGGCCAGGACCATGGCATTGGCCAGCATGAAGGTGGGGTAGAGCAGTATGGCCGCCAGGGCGGCGACCGCGGTTGCGAAAACAACTTCGAGCAGGGTCAGGCCCGTCGCTGAACCGCGGGCCGGATCATGGATTTGGACGCTGTTGCCCGGCATGTTTGCATTCCGCCGTTAATGGCTGCCCCTGCCGCCGCCTGCAGCCCCTATGTTTTCGCGGGAGCTTCCGGATGCGCGGGAGAGTGTTTTTTTCTCTGCGCGATCAGCCGCTTGATTTCTTCCTGCGTGAGCGCGCGGTTCTGCCCGGACCTGGTTGACTTTTCTTCTTCGATTTCGCGCAGCATGCGCGCGAGGTCAAATTTGCCGCCCATACGTCATTCCTTTCCAGATTGCAGGGTATCGTTGATGATGGCCTTGATTTCATCCACGGGGCTGTCCTTGCGGATGTAGCCCGCGGCGCCGAGCGCGATGCACTTTTCAACCGTGGCCGACTCTATGACCGAGGTCAGCATGATGACCCGCGCCTCCGGGAACTCTGCCATTATTTCCCTGAGCGCCTCCTCCCCGGTTTTGAGAGGCATGTTGATGTCCATCATCAGGAGGTCCGGTTTTTTTTCACGATACATGCTGGCGGCCTCGCTGCCGTTGGCGGCCTGGCCGACCACCTCGCAATCCATCTTCTTGAGAATTGAGACAATAAACATCCGCATGACCATCTCGTCATCGGCCACGAGAACCCTCGGCTTTTCATTGCTCATTATAATATCCCCCGTTTAAACGAAGCGTAAAAGTTCATAATTTGTTCACATGATACACCCGCCGGGCGCCGGGATCAATCAATATCAGGCGGCGCGGGCGGCCGGAAAGAAAGCGCGACTTCCGTGCCGTGATCCGCAGGCGCCGAAGCCGCTTCGCTGGAGGCGATGGCGATTGCGCCCCCGTAAGCCTCCATGAAGCGCTTCACGAGCGGCATGCCGAAGCCGGTGCCGCTTTCCCCGGCCGTGCCCGGCCGGCTGGTGGTTTTGTGGAAATCAAAGATGTCTCGCAGGAAGGCGGAAGGCATGCCTATGCCGCGGTCGCGTATCCTCAGGACCACCTTTCCGCCCTCCGCTGCGGCGCTGACTTCTATCTTCCCGCCCGGGTGCGAAAACTTTATCGCGTTGGTCAGGAGGTTGTTCAGCACAGAGTTGACCAGCGAAACCTTTTCGGCCATGACCGCAAGCTCTTCCCCCACGCGCAGTTCCAGGCTCAGGTTTTTTCTTTCAAGCGGAAGCTTGATGATCGAGGCGGATTGCCTGAGCGCGCCCGCGAGGTTGACGCCCTCGAGGGACAGCCTGCGGTCTTCCATCGCCTGCATTGCGCGGACCATGTCGATGATGGCCAGGCCGTTCATGGCCGCCTCGAGCATGGGCGCACGGGCCTCCGCCAGGGACTGCGCATCGTCAGACAGCTCCAGCAGCCCGCGCACGGCATTCAGTGGGTTGGCCAGGTCGTGGCAGAGCACGTGCAGCAGCTCCTTGCGCGTGCGGCCGGTCTCCTCCAGCGAGCGCCGCGAGCTCAGAAGCTCCAGCTGGGTGCGGACGCGGGCCAGGAGTTCCGCGCTGTTAAAGGGCTTGGTGACGTAATCCACCGCCCCGGCCTTGAAGCCGTTGACAATGTCTTCCGCTTCCGTCCTGGCGGTAAGGAATATGACCGGGATGCCGGCCGTGCCCGGGGCAGCCTTGAGGCGGCGGCAGACTTCAAACCCGTCCAGGCCGGGCATCATGACGTCCAGCAGGATAAGGTCGGGGTGCTCCTCGCCGGCGAAGGCCAGCGCCTGCTGCCCGTCGGTGGCTACCGCGATGTCGCAGGCCTCGCGCTGAAGGATGTTTCCAAGCACATTGAGGTTATTGGGATTGTCGTCCACGATGAGGATCAGGGGAGGGCTGGATTTATTGTTTCTGGAGTTGTTCATGGAAGTTCGCCTTGGCCGGGAACGGCCGGACGCTCTTTGCCTTCGCTGGCCTGTCCCGCCAGCGCGGCGATTTCATCGACCAGGCCCGGGAATGATTGCAGGGATAGCTTCAGGTGTTCAATGTCAAAAGCATCCGCCTGCTGTTTCAATGTTGCGGCCCAGCTGGCAAGCGGCTCCATGCCGTATTGCCGGCCCAGGCTGCCGATACGCTCTGCAAAGGCCCTGATGCGGTTGATGTGCATGATGCCACTGACCTGCTTCCAGCCCGTCCGGGTCTCTTCCCGCAGGAGGGCGGCCAGCTCCGGCCAGCGCGAGCGGGCCGCTGCGGGGGCCCCGGCCATGAACCGGGAAACATCCTGGGCAGTGGAGGCTGCCGGAGCCACGCCGGCATGCGCCAGCAGGCGCGCCATTTCCCGGAGCAGGTCGTGTTTCCGGACCGGCTTGGTGAGGTAGCCGTCGCAGCCAAGCGCCATGGCCGCCTTTTTTTCCTCCGGCATGGCCGAGGCCGAAATGATGATGACGGGGATGGAAGCCAGGGCCGGATCGGCCTTCAGGTTTTGCAGCGCTTGCCCGCCATCCATGACCGGCATGCGCATGTCCAGGAGAACAAGGTCGGGCCGCTGGCGCCTGGCGGACTCCAGAAGTTCGCGTCCGTTTTCCGCTTCTTCAATGGTGAAGGCCGGGTCGCCGAGGTAGCGCGTGAGCAGCAGGCGGTTGACCCGGTCGTCGTCGACAATCAGGATGCGGGCCGGCGCAAAAGCGACCGTTGAGATTTCATCCTTCTGCGTCCCGGCGGCCGGTTTCGTGGCGGCCACGCTGACGTTCCCGAGGACGACCTGGAAAGTGCTGCCCTTGCCAGGGGCGCTCATGACGGCAACCTGCCCGCCCATGGCCTCCACCAGGCGCCGGCAAATGGCAAGCCCCAGGCCCGTGCCGCCATACTGCGCGTGGCTTTGGCCGGTTTGCTGCTGGAAAGCTTCAAAAATGAGATCCTGCTGGTCCGGCGCTATGCCGATGCCCGTATCGGCCACGCTGAAGACAAATTCAATCGCGCTGCGGTCCGGCCTGACATAGCGCTTCGAGGCGGAAAGTGTTATGCCGCCCGCGGGCGTGAATTTGACGGCGTTGCCGACCAGGTTGAGGATGACCTGCCGCAGGCGGATTTCGTCCAAGACCAAAGCCTCCGGCATTTCCGTGTCGATATGGACCGAGAAGGCGAGCCCCTTGCGCCGAAGCTCTTCCGAAAAAATCTGCCCGATTTCGTTGAAAAGCCTGTGCGGGCTGACCGCGGTGTATTCAAGCTTGAGCTTTCCGGACTCGATTTTGGACAGGTCAATGATGTCGTTGATCAGGTTGAGCAACAGCTTTCCGCTGGCGGAGATGGAAGCCAGGTACTCCCTGTGCGCGGGGTTCTCGACCTGCGAGGCAAGGATGTCCGAGAAGCCCAGGATGGCGTTCATGGGCGTGCGGATTTCGTGGCTCATGTTGGCCAGGAAAGCGCTCTTGGCCCGGTTGGCTATATCGGCGGCGTCCTTGGCCTCGCGCATAGCCTCTTCGGCCTGCTTGCGCAAGGTCATGTCCCGGCTCACGCCCAGGATCCCGATGGCCGCGCCGCGGAGGTTAATGAGCGGCGCCTTGAGCGTGTCCAGCAGCACGCGCTGGCCGTCGGGATAGGTCACCCATTCCTCGTTGTGGCGGGGCTTGCCTTCGAGCATCATCTGGCGGTCGTTGTCCTTGAAGGCTTCGGCCACCGCGCGCGGGAACAAATCATAATCCATGTGGCCGATAATCTCTTCGCGCTTTTTGCCGACGAACTTTGCAAACTCGGGGTTGCAGCCCAGGTAAATGCCGTTCTTGTCCTTGAAAAACACGAGGTCCGGTATCGAATCCAGCAGGGCCAGCAGCAGGGTGGTGCGCCAGGCCAGTTCCGACTCGGTTTTTTTGCGGAGCTTCACGTTCACCAGCACACGCGCGAAGACCGTCAGCAGTTGCTGCTCCATGCCGGTGTAGGCGTGCCGGAGCCGGACCGAGTCGAAGCCCACGAAGCCGATGCAGTCGCGCTCTTCCATCATGGGGATGGCCAGCAGGCTCAGGATGCCCTGCGGCTTGAGTATGTCGCCCAGGTGCCCGCCCGGCAGGGCCGCCACGTCGGGAATGTACATGGGCTCGCCCTTGCGGTGGGCCGCGACCCATTCAGGTATGTCGCTCAGCGGCACATCCTGAAGCTTTTCGACCTGCGGCGCTATGCCCTCCCGGCACCACTCGTGCGTGTTGGAGCAGGTCTGCCTGTTGAAATTGTATTCGAATATATAGGCCCGGTCAGCGCCGACAAATCCCGCGAGCTCCCTGAGCGAGGCGCGGATGGCCGGCTCCACCTTGGCCAGCGGTATGTTGATAAACCGGGAGGAAGTATCCATGAGCAGCTTCTGCAGCTGCGACTGCTGCAGCAGCGCCTCCTCCGCCCGCTTGCGCTCCGTGATGTCCGTGTGCGATCCGGCCATGCGATAGGGAATGCCTTTCTGGTCGCGCAGGGCTTCGCCGCGCGCCAGCATCCAGCGGAAGGTGCCGTCGCGGTGCCGCAACCGGAATTCGATGTTGTATTCTTTGACCTGCCCTTTCAGGTAGCGGTCGACAAACTCCAGCACGCGCGGCTTGTCTTCCGGATGAATGTGCTCCACGAAAGAGGCAAAAACATTCGGGAACCCGGCATCTTCGTAGCCGATAATCTGCTTCCAGCGCGGCGAAAGGTAGAGGCTGTTATCGCGCAGATTCCAGTCCCAGATGCCGTCCCGGGAGCCCCGCACCGCCAGTTCAAACTGCTCGCGGCTGCGCTTTAACTCTTCCTGCGCCAGCTTGCGCTTCGTGATGTCGCGGGCGATCGCGTAAATTCTGTCACCCTGCGGCCTGGAACGCCACTCGATCCAGCGGTAGGAGCCGTCCTTGCAGCGGTAGCGGTTTTCGAAGCTCCTCACTTCCTCCTGCGACTCTAGCCTTGATATCGCGGCGAGTGTGTTTTTCAAGTCTTCCGGGTGGACGAGGTCAAGAAAGGACCGCCCCTCCAGCTCCGCCAGGGAATAGCCCAGGACTTTTTCCCACTCGGGGTTGAGCCGGAGGAATCGCCCGGCGGTGTCGGCGATGCACAGCATGTCAAGGCTGTTATGAAAATAGCGGTTCAGCTCTTCGCTTTTCTCGAGCAGCTCGGCCTCCGCTTCCTTGCGCCAGGAGATATCAATGAAACTTTCAAGGAGGTAGCGGCGCCCCCCCAGCGCGATGGGCGCGACGGTCTTGAGGACCGGAACGCGCTTCCCGGCGGCGGTCAGCAGGATGCGCTCGGAATTGTCGACTTCCTGGCCAAGATCCGTGATGGGGCATTGGCCGGCTTCGGCCGGGCAGACGAAATTATGGCAGATTTTCCCGATGATTTGTTCGCGCGCCGCCCCGATCAGCCGCACGGCGGCGGGGTTGGCATAGGCGATCGTGTGCGTTTCGGGATCGATGATCAGGATGCCGGCCTGGACGGCCTCAAGGATTGACTGCGCCCTGGTCTCGATTTCCCCTGCAAGGTCCTTTGCGCCGACGCGCCGGATGCCGCATTTCCGGCGCTTTTGTCTGCCCGGTATCCGCTGGGTTTTCATGAAAAGACTTGATAGAAGCCTCAACCCTTCCTGCTTGAAATGTAACGGTTTTCATCCTGCCCGTCAATTGTCTTGAGGGCCGGCTGAAATTAATATCCGGATTAATGTTATTGATTTTCCGGATATCTGGTATTATGGAAACCGTTTATATCGCCATGATTGCTGCGGCATTGCTGCCGTCTCTATGAAAGGAAGATTATGAACAATGTGCTGCCAACCATGTACGCTCCGGCGGAGCGCTCCGCCGCGGAGGATATCAGGCGCCTGTTCAACCGGATTGTGGCCACGCCCTTCATGGCCGAGCTGCTCGACGCCGTCTCCGCGGGGATCCTGGTGCTAAACGCCAACCGCCAGATCGTGTTTGCCAACCGGGCCGCCCTGATCCTGGCGGGGCTGGCCGACCCGTTTCCGGCGCTTGGGCTCAGGCCGGGCGAAGCGCTGCAATGTGTCCACGCTGCGGAAACCAAGGCCGGCTGCGGTACGAGCGAATTTTGCCGGACCTGCGGCGCGGTCCGGGCCATCCTCGCGAGCCAGGAGGGCCGGGAGGAAGAGCAGGAGTGCCGCGTCATCCGCAAAAATGACGGCAGCGCCCTGGATTTAAGGGTCCGGGCGGTTCCTTTCCGGGTCGGCAACGAGGCGCTTACGATGTTTTCGGTCATAGATATAAGCGACGAAAAGCGGCGCAAGGCCCTTGAGCGGATTTTCTTCCACGATATTCTCAACACGGCCAGCGGCATCAAGGGCTTTGCGGAGCTCCTCAAGGATGCCGACTCCGGCGAGGTAAAACAGTACCAGGAAACCATCTTTTCCCTGGCGCGCATGATCGTGGATGAAATCAACAGCCAGCGCACCCTGACCGCGGCCGAAAACAACGAGCTTAAGCTCAATCCTTCCAAGATCCGGGCCCTGGAGCTTCTAAATGAAATCGTGAACTTGTATAAAAACCATGATGTGGCCGCCGGCCGCCAGCTCAGGATTGATCAGAAGGCAGATGATGCGGAGTTAGTAACCGACCGGCCGCTCCTGCAGAGGGTCATCGGCAACATGACCAAGAACGCCCTCGAGGCCTGCCAGCCCGGCGAGACGGTCACGCTCGGCTGCTCGGCACAGATGAAGCAGGTCCAGTTCTGGGTGCACAATCCCAACGAGATGCCGCGCGAGGTTCAGCTGCAGGTTTTCGAAAGGTCGTTCTCCACGAAGGGCGTTGGCCGCGGTCTGGGCACCTACAGCATCAAGCTCCTCACCGAACGGTACCTGAAAGGCGCGGCTTCCTTCGTCTCCGGCAGGGACGGCACCATCTTCCGGGTTTCTTACCCGCTGTCAATCAGTTCGGCATGACCGGATGCAAGATCCACAAAAAACTCCAGCCAGCTGTTAGGCACTCTTGTTGCGCGCTGATTCACCATAACGGCAATACAACTTGACTCGCCGGTGAACTCAAGAAAAAATCTTAAAACGGCTTGGACATGGGAAGAATGGCAGGCAAGCCGAAAGGCACGCAGAGCTGCCGCGAGGCGCATCGGACCGCTCATTACCCGGCGCCAGGCCAGTTCATCCGACCGCCGGCTTCGCTCCGCCTTCGCCGGACAATGAGGTCCGGCCTTTCCCGGCGAACATCGTTCGCGTTAATTCCGCAGTATAATATTTTTGGACAGGTTCTTCATTCCGCCGAAGTAGCCTGCCAGCCGAAGGACGCGGTGACCGTGATGTATCCGTTGGCCGAGGAGGCGCAGGACCATAGACCGTCTGACGGGCGGTAAACGGACAGGTCGGTTTTGGCATCGCCGTCGTAATCTTGCGGCACCGGCAACCAAAGCGGGCCGCCGAGCCCGCTGGCCACGGCCGTCGCGTAGCCGCTGCCGGAGAGAGCGCAGCGCCAGCCGCCGTTGGTCACGCCGTAAACGGCCGGGTCGGCCTTGGCGTCGCCGTCGTAATCCGCCGGCACGGGCAGCATGTACGTTTCACCGAAGCCGCTGATGGCGGTGGAAGCGTAACCCGAGGCCGAGGCGGCAACGATCCAGACGCCGCCGTCCGCACGGTAAACGCCGGGGTCGGTCCTGGCGTCGCCGTCATAATCCGCCGGCACGGCCGCCATGTCCGGCGCGCCGAAACCGTTGATGGCATACGAGGCATAGCCGCCGGCGGAAGAGGCGATGAGCCAGCTGCCGCCTTCGGCGCGGTATACTCCCAAGTCGGCCTTGGCGTCGCCGTCGTAGTCCGCGGGAACGGGCGCCATACTTAACGCCCCGAAGCCGCTGATGATCGCGGTGGCGTAAGCGCTGGCTGAACAGGCAACCATCCAGACACCGCCGGCGGCGCGGTAGACGGCGGGATCGGCCTTGGCGTCGCCGTCATAATCCGCCGGCACCGGCATCCATTCCATTCCGCCGAAATCATTGACCACGACCGTCGCGTAGCCGTTGGTGGAGTGGGCGCAGAACCAGGTGCCGTCCGCGGAGCGGTACACGGCCGGGTCCGTCCGCGGGTCGCCGTCGTAATTTGCGGGAACGGCCTGGTAATATACGTTTCCCTTCCAGCCGGAGGCGGGGAGGCTGAAAGCGCTTAATCCGTAAACGTTGGTGGCCCTGACCCGGTAGTAATAAATCATGCCGTTCGTGGCCGCGGTATCGGCATAGGTGTTCGAGGCGGTGGACACGATCTGGGTGGCGGTGTAAAAATCATTGGCGGCGTAGCGCCACACCTGGTATCCCGTGGCGTTGGTCACGCTGTTCCATGTTATCCGGATTTGGTCGAAATAGGCGCCTTCGCTGGCCGTGACGTTGATCGGCGCCGGCAAAATTTTCCATTTGGCCACGCGGTAAAGAGCCATTGTGCCGGAGTTGGTGAAGCTGCCGCCGGCATAGAGATTGCCGTTCGTGTCCACCGTCAGGGAATAAACGGTGGAGCTGAAACCTTCGCCGAGGGCGGACCAAACGAGGCCGTCCCACCGGGCGACGCGGTTGGCGGGTATGCCGCCGGCGTTTGTAAAATCGCCGCCCGCATACAGGGTTCCCTGGGAATCCATGGTGAGGGCGTAAACCGTCGAGCTCAAACCCGAGCCGAGATTGGTCCAGGTTGAGCCGTTCCACATTGCGACGCGGTTGGCGGCCCTGCCGCCGGCGTTGGTGAAGATCCCTCCGGCATAAAGGTTCAGGTTGGTGTCCAGGGTAAGGGCGTGAACGGTTGAGCTCAGGCCGTCCCCGACGTTGGTCCAGGCAAGGCCGTTCCAGTGGGCAATGCGGCGCGCGGCTGACCCGCCGGCGTTGGTGAAGATCCCGCCGGCGTAGCAGTTTCCGTTCGTTGTCACGGCCAGGGCGAAAACCGCCGCGCCCAGGCCATCGCCGAGGGCCGACCAGTCCGTCCCATCCCAGCGCGCGACGCGGCCGGCCGTCACGCCGCCCGCATGGGTGAAATCGCCCCCGGCGTAAAGGTGGCCGTTCGTGTTGATGGAAAGGGCATACACGGTGGAGCTGAAGCCCTGGCCGAGGGTCGACCAGGCGGAGCCGTTCCACCGGGCGGCGCGCTTGGCGGCTATCCCGCCGGCCGCGGTGAACTGGCCCGCGGCGTAAAGCCACCCGTTCGTGAACCTTGCCAGGGCACATATGGTCCCGTTGACGCCCTGGCCGAGGTTGGTCCAGGAGGTCCCGTTCCACTTCGCGGCGCGGTTGGTGGCGGCGCCGCCGGCGCGGGTGAAATCGCCGGCGGCGTAGAGCGCAACGTTTGTGTCGAAAGCCAGGCTATAAACCGCGCCGTTGCTGAAGCCGCCGCCCAGGTTGGTCCAGGAGTGGGCCCGGCTTGCCGCAGGGCTGGCCAGCAGGATGGCGCTTGCCGCCAGGGTCATAAGTGATTTAATTTTCATCATAATGCGTTTAGATTCCTGGAGAACATCATTCCGGCCGGATTATTGCACCGGCTTAAATCCATTTCCGCCGAACAAACCGCTGGCGGAATCATGCCCGCTGGCGGACATCATGCCGCTCCAGGCGCCATGCTCCATGCTGTAAATCATGAAATCTGTCTTAAAGTCGCCGTCGTAATCGCCAATCGCCGGCGCGAAAGCCAGGCCGCCGTAATTGAAATTTTGAATGCCATAACCGCCGGCCGAAGGCATGACCAGCCATTGTCCTGTTTGGGCGTGATACACGGCAGGATCCATCTTGCCGTCGCCGTCATAATCTCCCGGCGCGGCTGCGAAGCCGGGACCGCCGCAGGCCGCCTCCGCGGCAGCATAATTGCGGCCGGAGAGCGCCGCCAGCCATTTGCCGGAAGACTCTTGATACACGACCAGGTCGGCTTTGCGGTCGCCGTCGTAATCGCCGCCCTTGGGCATGAACCCCGGGGCGCCTAACTGCGCGCTGGCAGACTGGCTGCTGAAAATCAGGTATACGGTCCATACGCCCGTGGCGGGTTGATATACGGCCGGGTCAGCTATCCGGTCGCCGTCGTAATCCTGCGGCACCGGGATTGAATCGGCGTCGCCGAGAAGAAAGGCGAGGGGAAAGTATTCAAAGAGCGAGAGCTGGATGGTCCAGATCCCGGATGCGGCATGGTACACGCAAGGATCGGCCTTCCCGTCGCCGTCAAAGTCCTTGAGGAGCGGCATAAAGCCCGGGCCGCCCAGCGTAAACCGGTCGAAGGACCAGGTCGCGGGATCGGGTTCGGGCTTGCGCCAGGACCTTGAGCGGCTGGAAAGCAGCGCCTGCCAGGTCCCGGCGGCCTCGCTGTAAAGGACCAGGTCGGAGAATCCGTCGCCATCCAGGTCATTGGGCGGATACTGGAAATCATTGCCCCAGCCGTAGGCCAGGTCGTGCAGCCATGAAATGCTTGCAACGTAGGCCACCGGCGCGGCCGCCCCGTGGTAGCTGCCCATCTTGTCCTTGAGCCATTCGATCAGGGCGCTGAACGGCCACTGGTTGCCGAAGGCCACCAGATCGGTGTGCGGCGCGCTGCGTCCCTTGAAAGCATTGCAGGCGTTGGTGGAGTTGCCGTAAGGCACGAGGTCGTCATCGGGGTAGTGATAAAGCCGCATCTTCATCTGCGGGGTCCAGGCCAGGTAGGCATCGTTCGAGGCCAGCACCTGGTTGAGGACGCTGGCGGTGTTGGAAAGTTCCGCCAGGTATTCTCCGGTCAGGATGCTGCGCGGTCCCTCGTAAGGAGTGGCCTTGTAGATGAGGGCGTTCATTTCGGTGCCCGTGTTGGTGCCGGCCAGGCACATCCGCTGGAGTTTGCCGGCGAAATCCGCCTCGGCCGGCACTGAAGATTTTATCGCGTTGGTGAAGATGAAAACCGGGTCACGGGCCGCGTACACGGAATCATACCCGTTGACGGTGTAAGGGAGAAAGTAAGGGGAGGTGAAACTGGCGCCGGCGGTCAGCATGACCTGGCGCATGGTGTCTGAAAGGGAATAAGGCCCGTCCAGCCCGGCCACCGCCTGCAAGTTAGTGAATTCAGAGGCGTATCGCTCCTGCAGGTCGCGCGCGGCCATGAGGGTTGCGTAGCCGCCCTCGGAGTAGCCGGTCAGGTAGAGCCGGCTGTCCCACTGCGCATAGGTCTTCGTGTCCGTTTTGAGGTAATCGCGCGTGGCGCGGATCATGTCCAAGACGCTGTTGGCCAGCGACTCGGTGCAGTAGGGATGCGCGTTGGTGTTGGCGCCCATGCCGGGATAGTCCGCCATGGCGACCGCGAAGCCGGCCTGGGCAAAAATGGTCCCGAAGGGGACGGTAAACTGCGCGTCATCCCACATGTTGGTCATGTTGAACATGGAAGGGGAAAACCTGCGCTCGACCTGGGTGGGATGCTGGAACGAAATCATAGGCACGGTCTCGTGCAGGTAGCTGTACCGGGGCAGGATGGCCAGGCCGGTCACCTGGATGCGGTCCCCCTCTGCGGTCGTGGTCCAATAGGTAATCTTTACGTATTCCGCGACGTGTGGGTCGTGGAGGATGTCGTGCAGGATGTAGCAGACCCACGTCCAGAGCGTCTGGAGCCAGCCCTGGTCAAAGTCGTTCGAGCGGTCAATCTTGTCCTGTAAACTGCCGACCAGCGTTTCATACGAGACGGATCCGAGCGGCTCGGCGCTGATGAGCGGCGTGGGCTCAGATACATTCAACGGCCTGGCGCAAACAGTTTGGGGCGCCATGGATAGAACAAATCCTGCGACAAATACCAGGGGCAATATTTTTGTTTCCAAGCAGAGTTTCTCTTTAATTAATGCGCATCTTGGTGGATGGACCGGATCTTGAAATGAAAGCTTTTCCCCGCCGTGACATGATGCCTGGCCATGAGTTTGGTTTTGGCCCCGTTAATCGTGTTGACAACGTGCGCCCAGCCCTCGTGCATGCGGATGTGGGTATGGTCTTTTTCAACTTTGCAGGTTAAGCGCGTCCCGGCGACTGTTATTTCAGCGTGGGGAGTAAGTACCTGCAAGGGGTAATCAGGATGCTGCCCGGCAACATCCGCCATAAGCATGCCGGACGTCAGCTTTATTATTTTGCAGGATTTTTTTGAGCCGTCAAAACCGTCGTCAATAACCTGCGCAACCGAACCGGGCTCCAGATGGATGATCGTCCCGTCCCTGAAGCTCAGGAGCTGGATGGTCCCGGGCGGCACGACCACCGCTGTCCCATCCGGAGCCGCGCGCGCGCCGGCCTCATCCGTGATGTCAGCGCCTATCTTGAGCAGGGAAATTGTCAATGGCTCCGCAAAGTGCTCCCTTGAAAAGCCCGCCAGCCAGAACCCGGCCGCGACAACCACGGCCAGGCAGGCGGCGAGCGCCAGCACGCGCCATGAGCGCGCGGCGCTTCGGGCGGCGGCAATGATCTCCACTTCCCGCCTCGGCGCGGCCGCCTCATCCTGCCTGAAAAGCTTCCTCAGCTGTACGTGCTGGAGCGCCAGCTCGCACAGCATGTCCGCCGCGGCCGGGTCGGACCGGACCGCTTCCAGCAGGCGCGCGGTTTCCTCCTCCGGTAGCGCGTTATCCAGGTAGCGCGAGATAAGATCAGTTAATTCCTGTTCTTCCATTTTCATTCGCGTAATTGTAAATCTTGTGCATTTTTGTGGCAAAATTTCTCATGATATTTTTATGGTTTGTATGCAGCGCAGCAGCGCGGCCCGGACGCGCGAGAGAGCCACCTGCACCGCGCCCTCGGTTTTGCCGATTTTGGCCCCGATTTCCCTGAGCGACAGGTCCTTTTCGTATCGCAGCCCCAGCATGCGCTTGAGGTCGCCGGAGAGCCTTTCAACGCAGATTTTCAGGCGCTCCATGCGCTCCGAAGGCGAGTGCGGGTCGAAGTCCCGGCGCTGCCACGCGTTTTCGCAGGCCTGGAGATCCTCCTCGGCCAGGGGCAGCGGTATCTTTTTCTTCTTTTTCCAGTAGTCCAGCATGGTGCGCCGCGCCACCTCGCGGCTCCAGGCCTTGAAATAGCGCACCTCCAGCCGCTCGTTCGCCTTGCGCATGATCACCAGCGAGACTTCCTGGAACAAGTCCTCGGTCTCGTCCCAGTTGCGCAAGTGCGCGTAAAGATAGGCGCAAATTGAATCGCGGTTTTCAAGCAGTCTGCTGACCAGCTCCTCGAGCGGCGCGTCGGCTTCCTTCATTTTACATCCTGCTTGCGTTTATTCAGTGGGAATATCGGACAAAATCATACAGAATTAGCAAAACCATAACAGCGCGCCGGCCGCGGTTCAAGGCCAAAACTGATTCAGATGTAAGGCCTTGAAGTGGTAAATTTGTTGTAGCGCCGCTCGTCCGTGCGGCGGTCCGGTCCGGAGCCGCGCCACGCTTCCCCGCTTCGTTGCAGCAACTGCACATGGCAGGTGAAGCTCCCCGCGGTCCCGACTCGAAGAGGTCGGGACGGGGCAGCCTACTCCGCGACTCGACTGAGCTCGCCGAAGTCCGTAGCAAAGCCTCTGGGCCTACTCCGCCGAAGCAAAGCTTCTGGCTGCGAAGGCCGGACTGCGACCGTCCTACGCCCGCCATAGCGGGCTTCGCGACGGCGGGAGGTCAAGAGCCACAGGGTTTTCTGGCGAAGAAGGGTAAAGCGTGGCGCGCTATTATAATTTTCCCCCAATAACTGCCCATTACCTCCGGGTTCATGTCCAGATTCGCGTTCAGGTTGACAGCATGCCTCGAGGCGGGATATATTCCTGACAGGAGGATGAACAATGATCAACCTGCAAAGCCCCCTCGCGAAAAGTCTCCTGTGCGCTCTTGTTTTCGGCACCGCGGCCGCCGCCACCCTGGCAAAAGAGTATATCGTCCGGGATGGCCAGCCTAACGCCGAAATTATTATTGCTGAAAGCCCTCCGCGCATGACGCGCCTGGCCGCCGCCCAGCTCCGGGAATATATCCGCAAAATATCCGGCGCAACCCTGGCGGTGACCAACCTGCCGGACGGGAACGTTCCCGTTAAAATCTACGTCGGCAGAAGTACCCACACGGACAAGCTCGGCATAAAGCCCTACGACGAAAAGGACGGCGGCTACCGGATCGTTTCCGGCAAAGACTGGCTGGCCATGATCGGCCGCGACGATGATTTCGCGCCTGTCGAGCCCTGGCCGCACAACAACGGCGACTGGGCGAGCGGCCGGGTCCAGAAGGAATGGGAAAAGATCACCGGCGCAATGTGGGGTAATCCCATGCCAGGCATTTACAAGAACAGGAATTATTTCGACCTGGCGCCCTGCGCCGCCGCCTCCACGAACGAGGTGTGCAACAAGGATGGCGCCGTCCAGGCCTGGGCCTTTGATGAAAGAGGCACCTTGAACGCGGTCTGCGGTTTCCTGCGCTCGCTGGGCGTGCGCTGGTACCTGCCCGGCGAGCTCGGCGAGATCGTGCCCGAAATGAAATCCATTCCATTGCCGGAAACAGACGAGGTTGTCCGCCCCGATTTCCCCGTGCGCCGCATCAACTTCCGCTTCTCCATCGGCTCGCGCGATAACGCCCTCTGGGCCATGCATTTGGGATTGCGCGACCAGCCGGATATCGAGATCCCCCACGGCATGATCGCCATGACCGACCGCAAGGAAATCATGGAAGCCCACCCGGACTGGTTCGCGCTCTACAACGGCAAGCGGCACAACGACCCGAAAGAAGGCAACAACCAGCTCTGCTATTCCAACCCGGAGCTTTTCCAGGAAACCGTCCGCTACGTCCGCGCCATTTTCGACCACTATAATTTGCAGGCCGTGTCCGTCATGCCCCCGGATGGCTACACCTCCATCTGCCAGTGCGAGCTTTGCAAGGGCAAGGACAATTCTGAGCGCGGCAACCGCGGGGTGCTCTCGGACTACGTCTGGGACTTTGTCAACCGCGTGGCGAAGGAAGCGGGCAAGACGCATCCCGGCAAATGGGTTTCCAACTGCGCCTACGGCATCTACACCCTCCCGCCTGAAAAGATAGAAAAGCTCGAGCCGAACGTGCTGGTCTGCATCGTGGGCGGCCGGCGCCCGATGAGCAACAAGCCGGAGCAGCAGGAAGCCTGCCGCCAGCTGCGCGAAAGCTGGGTGAAAAAGACAGGCAACCCGATCATGATTTTCGAAAACTACCCCTTCACCGACCGCGGCATGTACCTGCCCGCCTTCACGCCGCACTCCCTGGGCGAAAGCATCAATGCCACCAAGGGCATATCCATGGGCGAGGACATCTGGCTCAGCTACGGCCAACATTTTGACACGGACGGCATCGGTTTCAACCACTTCATGGTTTACTTCACCGCCAGCATGTACTGGGGCGGCAAGGAACAGGACGTTGATAAAATGTTCGACGAATACTGCCGCCTCTTTTACGGGCCTGCCGGAAGCAGGATGAAGGAATTCTTCGAGTACAGCGAGGCCAACTGGCAGGAGATGGAGAATGACAAGGCAAAAGTGGACAAGGCCCTCGATCTATTTGACGCCGCGAAGCAAAAAGCCGACCCGGATTCGGTTTACGGCAAGCGCATCGCCCTTATAGATAAGTACCTGAAAAGCCTGCGCAACAAGAGCAAGCTGCTCGGGATAAAGCGCGGAAAAGTGCCGCAGCTGCGCATGCTGGATGAAACCGGCAAGATTGTCATTGACGGCCGGATGGATGACGAATACTGGCAGAATGGCCGGGGAAATATCTCGGGCGGACTGCGGGAAATGCAGACCGGGCGCCGGGCAACTTTTGGCTCCTCCTTCAAGA
>Ga0172380_10002156_pt1 | contig 31519 bp, 19 predicted proteins | sample Leawe162metaG_FD_119747 | JGI IMG/M metagenome (GOLD analysis project Ga0172380, IMG submission 119747) | Leachate microbial communities from a municipal landfill in Southern Ontario, Canada - Leachate well 162 metaG | ecosystem: Engineered > Solid waste > Landfill > Unclassified | place... | reverse complement strand
AGGAGCCAGAATAAAACGTAATAAAATCAACCATTCTGAATTCTGTCTCCTGTCTCCTGAATTCCCATGACGGAGATCAGAGCAGCAACTATGTCACAAAAATACCGTTATTTCGACAAAATATCCGTCTTTACTATTCTAGCACATCTCATTTTCAGGAGAAATCTATTTGTTGGCAATTATGTTAGGCACATTCGGAATAGCCGCAGGCATGACAGACACAGCAGCCCCCCTCATGTTCTATCACCCCGCCGCACTCCGGACAGGCGCCGAACATGGTCTTTTCGGACAGAGTCTCATCCTTGCAGCCGTTATTGCGCTCCAGGTGCTGCCGGACCGCCTGGGCGATGGCATCGGCGCAGGAGACGACCTTGTTCTTGCCGAAACCGGCCGGTTTATGACAGCTGATGCCGATAAGCTGCTTGACGATGGGCTCAGCCGGCAGGCCGCTGCGCCAGGCCAGGGACACCAGACGGCCGATGGCCTCGCACTGGCTGGCGGCACAGCCCCCGGCCTTGCCCACCGTATTGAACAGCTCAAAAAACTGCTGTTGGCTGTCCTCGTTAATGGTCACGTACATCGGACCGCAGCCGGTGGTCATCTGATAGGTTGAGCCGTTCAGCCGGCGGGGCCTGTCTTTTTTCACCGGCCGGTTCACTTCAGTCTGGGTGCTTTTCTTCTTGTCGGTCTTGCCGATACTCAGCACCTGATTTTCCCGGCAGCCGTCCCGGTAAATGGTCACCCCTTTGCAGCGCAGCTTATAGGCGAGCATGAAGGTTTCCTTTACATCCTCCACGGTGGCGGAATTGCTGAAATTGATGGTTTTGCTCACCGCGTTGTTGGTGCTCTTCTGGAAAGCGGCCTGGATATCGATATGGTTTCTGGGGCTGATATCATGGGCGGTTTCAAAAATACGCCGGTACTTCAGGGGAATCTCTTCAATACCCTGCACGCTACCGCTGTAGGAAACCTTCTTGATCAGCTCGGGGGTGTAGAAGCCATTGGCCCGGGCAATCTCCTCAAACACCGGATTCACCTCAAAAAACTCATCATTGTCCATGACGCGCCGGACATAGGATATGGCGAACAGCGGTTCAACGCCGCTGGAGCAGCCGGCAATGATGCTGATGGTGCCGGTGGGGGCAATCGTGGTCCGGGTGGCGTTTCTTACCGGCACATCCGGGTTCTTGTGGCCATAGATGCTTCTGGAAAAGTTGGGGAATGAGCCACGCTTCTCGGCAATGTTCACGGATGCCTGATAGGCGGAGGTATCGATGTATTTCATTACCTTCTCGGCAAGCTCCAGGGCCTCGGGAGAGGAATAGGGAACGCCGAGCCTGAGCAGCATGTCCGAAAAGCCCATGACCCCAAGGCCGATCTTGCGATTCTGTTTGGTTTTCTCCTCGATCTCGGGCAGGGGATAACGGTTGACATCAACCACATTGTCAAGAAAGTGCACACACTTGACCACCGTTGCCCCGAGCTTCTGATAATCAACCTGTCCGCCGGCCACCATATTGGCAAGATTGATTGAGCCGAGATTGCAGGACTCATGGGGAAGCAGCGGCTGCTCCCCGCAGGGATTGGTGCTCTCAAACAGCCCGACCTCAGGGGTGGGGTTGCCCTCATTCATGCGGTCAATAAAAACGATGCCCGGCTCTCCGGAATACCATGCCTGCTTGACGATCTGCCTGAACACCTTGACCGCGCTCTGTTTTTTGACCGCCTCATTATTGCGGGGGTTGATCAGTTCGTACTCTTCATCATTTTCCACCGCCTCCATGAAGGCATCGGTAATGGCTACGGAGATATTGAAATTATTGAGCACCGTGAGATCTGATTTGACCTTGATGAAATCCATGATATCGGGATGATCGACCCGGAGGATGGCCATGTTGGCGCCCCGGCGGGTGCCGCCCTGCTTGATGGTTTCCGTGGCGCAGTCAAAAACGGACATGAACGAAAGGGGACCGCTTGACACCCCGCGGGTTGAATGAACCACATCATGATGGGGCCTGATGCGGGAAAAGGAAAAGCCGGTGCCGCCGCCGCTCTTGTGGATGAGAGCCGTCTGCTTGACCGCCTCGAAAATGCTTTCCATGGTGTCTTCGACCGGCAGCACGAAACAGGCGGAAAGCTGGCCCAGGTCGCGTCCGGCATTCATCAGGGTAGGTGAATTCGGCATGAAATCCCGGTTGGCCATCATCTCATAAAATGACAGGGCCAGGGCCTGCACATCGGCGTCCTGGTCATACATCCTGTCAGCCACGGCAATGGAGCTTGCCACCCGCCAGAGCATCTCTGCCGGGGTTTCCGTGACATTGCCCTCCACATCCTTCATCAGATAACGTCTTTCCAGAACTGACAGGGCGTTATCGGCAAACTGCGGCTGCATAACTCCGTCCGGAATTTTCATATCGCCTAATTCCATTTTTCTCCCCATTCCTATTCTCCTGTTCATCAGCTTATCACTGGTCCAAAGCGGTTGAACCTTGCCATTTATTTTAAAAAGAGCGCCCGCGGGCAAAAAAGACAGAACACACCAAATGTTGTGTGTTGGAAAAGATGAAAGCACAAGATAAGGAGAAAGTCAAAGCTTTTCGTTTCACAAAAAAAAGCCCTGTTCAGGACTTTTTTTAAAACAATCTTAAATCAACAAGATAGGAAAAAAGATTTTTCCCCGGGGAAAAAATCAGCAAAAAACAAGGCCGGAGACCAGCCGTGGCAGCCGGCTCAGGGACTCAGCAATTGCTGCTATGCCGCTTATCAAGCCGTGAAGCGTCCGTCAACAAACGGTGCTTTTATAATTTCAGAACTCCTGATGTCGTGACGTAATTTCAATAAGTGATGTCACCTCTCCGGATTCAGGCCTGTTACCAGTTTTAGTGCCTAAAATACTCGAAGTACTTAAAGTGCCCAAAGTTAAAGGGGTTATCTAATCAGAAAGTACCGCAACTTCAAGTACTTTAGGAATATTAAGTATTTTAGGCACTTTTCTCGAACCGCAATTCTGGTATCAAAGTAAAATCTGCCGAGATCAGATTATCTGAACCTCTAAGCTCCTAAGTACTGGGCAGGATATAGCCCTTCTGGATGGCATATTTAATCAAATCAGCGGTATTACTGATATTAAGTTTTTTCAGCAGATTGGCCCGATGGTGCTCCACCGTTCTGGTGCTGATCGACAGCAGTTCGGCGATATCCCTGCTCGTTCTGCCCTCGGCGACCATCTTCAAAACCTGCCGCTCCCTTGGCGTCAAGGATTCGGCAGGGAAATTCTTTGTCTTGATACAGAGGTCCACGTCGGAACTGGAGAACTCCTTTGACAGAACGGGAGAGATGAAGACATTACCCTTCAGCACCTGATTAATGGCGGTCAGCAGCTCCGTGTCAGAGTCCTCTTTTAAAACATAGCCGTCCGCCCCGGCCGACATGGCATGGCAGAGATACTGTTTGCTTTTATGCATGGTGAGAATCAGAATCTTGACATCCGGACAGATCTTCTTGGCCTCACCGATGGCCTCGATGCCGCGCAGATTGGGCATGGATATGTCGAGAAGGACAATATCAGGGGTCACCTCCTTCATCATGTTCAGCAGTTCCAGGCCATCCCCGACCTGGCCGATAACTTCGAGCGACGGCTCTGATTCAATGATCTTTTTAATGCCGTGACGAATTAACACGTGATCGTCAGCAAGTAAAACCTGATACACTTTCATAGCGATTCCCTACCCATCCGAAAAGGCGGTAATTAACAATATGCCCATTGTGAAGAAAGAGATGAGCCCGACGAAAACAGCAATGACGGCGCCCGGGGGCATGCGGCCTGGCTGCCATCAGAGTATCAGGCTAAACCGGCAGACTTACCGTGATCGTGGTGCCTTCGCCCTCTTCACTGTTGATATCCATGGCCCCTTCCAGAATCCGCACCCGCTCCGCCATGGCCGCAAGGCCCATGCCGCTTTCCGATTTCTTCCGGTTCTGAAATTCCCGCGTATTAAAACCAGTTCCGTTATCTTTCACAATGAGAAAGATGCGATTTTTTACTTTTTCAATTTTGATGCTGGCATGGGTGGCGTTGGCGTGCTTGCCGATATTGTTGAGCGACTCCTGGACGATCCGGTAAACCAGCCGCTGGGCCGCCTGGCTGAAGAGATGATTGATCTCGATCAGATCAAGAGAGACCTCAATCTCGTGCAGCTTGGCGAAATTGGTTATCAGATACTCAAGCGCCGCATCAATGCCCAGATCATCCAGGGCAACCGGGCTGAGATCACGGGAAAGACGGCGCACATTCTCGATAATGAGATTGATGCTCTGGCGCAGCTCCTCGCACTCCTCCTGGAGCCGGTAGGGCAGATCATACCCGAGCTGCTTCTCCAGGGCCCCGACCTGAAGTTTCAGGGCGGCCAGGGACTGCCCCAGCTCATCATGCAGTTCCACCGAAATGCGGCGGCGCTCATTTTCCTGAACCGTCAGCAGATTGATGGAGAGCTGATGCAGGGTTTCCTCTGATTCGCGCAGGGCCTCCTCAATTTTTTTCCGCACATGGATTTCCGCTTTCAGTTTTTCATTGGCGCTGGTCAGTTCATGGGTGCGCTTATCGACCAGTTCCTCCAGCATCTGCTCGGCCTTCTTGCTTTTATAAGTGACAACGGAAAGAATAATGACCGTGGCCTCCAGGGCCAGGGCGATGCCCAGCACGGTCAGTCCGGTCTTTTTGTATTTCCAGAGAATGGACTGCGGCTCATCCGTGACCATGCTGCCTTCAGGCAGAACCTTGTAAGGGATGGCAAATCTTTTCAACCCGTTATAGTCAAAAATCAGGTGATTGGCGGTAGACTGCCGGGCGATGAAATTTTCAACAGGGTCGCCCATGAGGATATCAACAACCATCTTGGCCGCCGCCATGCCCTGGGATCTCCCGTCAACCATCATTCCTCCCAAAACCCCGCTGCCCAGATAAAACTGCCACATGGACAAAATGGGAACCTTGCATTTTGCGGAAATAAGCCCGACACTCCTGCCGTATGAAAAAGTCACCCCATTGCTGTCACGGGTGAAATTAACCAGCAGCACCAGGCCGCCTTCCTGCACCTGCCGCACCTTTTCCAGCAATTCCTCCATGCTGACATCATCCCACAGATGGAAGGTGAGACGTCCGGCAAAGGCGATCATGCTTTCCTTGATTTTGGCATCATAGATCAGGCCGTCGACAGTGCGGTCATTAATGATGAAAATATCCTTTGTCTTGGGATATAACTGGAGGCCCGCCTTAATGGTGGACACGATATCGACATCTTCGCAGACCCCGACAAAACCGCCGGTGGGGGCATCCGGATCATTCGGCCGGCAGCTCACCCCGCAATAGAGGACAGGGGTCAGGGGGAAAAGCACGGCATGGTATTGCTGGAGAAAGGCGACGGCGGCGGTATCCACCCCGATCACGGCAGAAAATTTGCGGGAACCGTACTTTTCGGTGAGAAAGCGGTAGATACGCTGGGAATTTTCTTCTCCGGGCTGGCGCAGACTGTCCATGTATTCAATGTACAATTCGATGTCCTGCCGGTCCTTGGCCAGCAGAACCTCCTCAATGCCCTTATTGATACTTTCCACTCTGTCGAGGCCGCTGTGTAAGGAATGCAGGACCAGGATATCATGGGGCGGGAGATGAAAATCCTGGGTATGAGCCGACGCCGATTGCACGGCAAACAGCAGAAAAATGAAGCTGAAATAAAAATGCATTTTATAAAAAGACACTGATCGCCTCGCCACTGCTCAGCAAAAAAGAATGTTTTTTCGTTTGTCGCCCATGTCCGCCTCAGGTATGGTGTGATGCATGCCAGAAAAAAATTACTATAATCTTCAGAAATCCGATCCAGCAAGACATATCCGTAAAATTTTCATCGAGGAAAGCTGCCGGGATCTCCCCTATACCAGGGAAATCCTTGCCCGCGCACCACATATTGCCGTGGAAATCATCGCCGACCGCGCCATTCCGCAAATCGATGCTGGGCACTACCCGCGCAGCCTGGCAAAAGGCAAACAGCATCTTCTCCTGTGCCGCAACCGGGGAAGTTTCTTTAAACCCTGTCCAGGCACCAGAGAATACTGCTGCTGCGATTACCAGGTGTTGAATATCGGCATGAACTGCCCCATGGACTGCGTTTACTGCATTCTCCAGGCCTACCTCAATAACCCGTGGATTTCCTTTTTTGTCAATATCGCTGATCTGCTGGCGGAACTCGACCTGGCCTTTACCCATACCAACCAGTTCTGGCGGATCGGCACCGGCGAGTTCACCGACAGCCTGGCCCTGGACTCTTTGACCGGCCTGAGCCGAATCCTGGTGGAGTACATGCGGGACAAGCCCTCGGCCGTGCTCGAACTCAAAACCAAAAGCGTCTCCATCGCCCATCTGGAAAATCTCGACCACGGCGGCCGGACCATTGTCGCCTGGTCGCTGAACAGCCCCGCCATCATGAAGAACGAGGAACTCAAAACCGCAAGCCTTGAGGAAAGACTCGCGGCGGCTGCGCAGTGCGCCAAGTGGGGCTACCGGCTGGCCTTTCATTTCGACCCGATCATCTATCACCCGGGCTGGCGGGAAGGATACGCGGCAACCATCCACAAACTCTTTGACACCGTGCCGGCAGAGAAAATCGCCTGGATCAGCCTGGGGGCATTACGCTTCCTGCCCGCCCTGCGCCCCACTGCCCTCACCCGTTTTCCGAACTCGCAGTTCTTTCATGAGGAGTTCATCATGGGCCTGGACGGCAAATGCCGTTATTTCCGCTCGCTGCGGGTGGAACTCTACCAGCACCTGCTCCATCACCTCAGGCAACGGGCCCATCCGGCCACCTGCCTCTATTTCTGCATGGAAAGCGAAGAAATATGGCAGGAATGCGGCTTTGCCCCGGGTCAGGCCAGGCGTTTACCCGAAGACCTTGATGCGGCTGCCGCTTTTTCGGGTTAAAAATTTAAATTAACTTCTTGCGTCTGCAGCTGCTTTGCCTATAATTCAACTTTCTGACTTGATCGATTTTGTTGAAATAACGATATGTTGTGACATAGTTGCTGCTCTGATCTCCGTCATGGGAATTCAGGAGACAGAAGACAGAATTCAGATTAATTGATTTTATTACGTTTTATTCTGGCTCCTGATTTCCGGCTTCTGAATTCTCTGGAAACAAGCTGCGTGGACCATGAAGATATCAATTTAATTTCAACAAGTTACCACGACTCAGAAAGTTGAACCTATAATTCTTCTCTGCGGCCGGAACGCGGAACATTGATTGACTGATTGCACTGCCGGCCGATGTCATTTATACTGTTTAATTTTGTTGGCCTATTCATATACACCATTTCTGACATCGCCGTCTTTTAAGGAGTTCTATCATGATCAATAAAGCCATTATCATCGGCAACCTGGGCTCAGACCCGGAGGTACGCTACACCCAGAGCGGTACGGCTGTGGCAAATTTCAATGTGGCCACCACGGAAAAATGGAAGGGCCAGGACGGCCAGATGCAGGAACAGACGGAATGGCACCGGATTGTGGCCTTTGCCCGTCTGGCGGAAATCTGCGGGGAATATCTTTCCAAAGGCTCAAAGGTTTACGTGGAGGGACGCATCCAGACCCGTTCCTGGAATGACAAGGACGGCAACAAGCGCTACACCACGGAGATCGTTGCCCGGGAGATGAAGATGCTTGATCCCAAGGGCGGGTCTTCCTCGGCGGCAGGCAATTACGCCGAGGAGCCGCCGCCCCCCGAACCACGCATGGGAGATGATGTGCCGTTTTAAGAGTCAGGAGTCGGGAGCCAGGATGAGGAGGTAAGGAATTACAGCCAGTTGGCTGAACCCTTGCCTTCCGGCTCCTGACTATGATGACGTGTCCTCTTCCAGCACCTTGCGGACCTTGACCGCCAGGGCTTGCGCGGAAAAGGGCTTGGGAATGAAGTTCACCCCATCGTCAATCACCCCCCGGTGGGCGATGACATTGCCGGAGTAGCCGGACATGAACAGCACCTTCACCCCGGGGATGCGCGCGGCTATCCGGTCACTGAGTTCTCTGCCGCTCATGCCGGGCATCACCACGTCGGTCAGCACCAGATGCACCGGCCCCTGGAAATTGTCCAGCAAGGTCAAGGCGGCCTGGCCGTTTTCCGCCACCAGCACCGTATAGCCCTGCCTCTTAAGAAAAATCTGCGTAAGGTTTCGCATCTGCTCGTCGTCCTCCACCAGCAGAATCGTCTCGTGGCCGCGCAGGTCCGTGGGCTCCGCGGCAACGCTTTTTTCCTTGCTTCCCGCTTCCCTGGCCAGGGGCAGATGGATCTTGAAGATTGTGCCCCGGCCCGGCTCGCTGTACACCCAGATATTGCCGCCGTGCTGCTTGATGATGCCGTAGGAGGTGGCCAGTCCCAGGCCGGTACCCTTGTCCCGCGGCTTGGTGGTGAAAAACGGCTCGAAAATAAGCGCCGCGGTTTCGTGGTCCATACCGCAGCCGGTGTCGCTGACCCCGATCTGCACATACCTGCCGGGGATGACGCCGGACTTCTGCGCCGCATAATCTCCATCAAGGCTGACCTGGGTCGTCTCGATGGACAGGGTTCCGCCTTCCGGCATGGCGTCCCGGGCGTTGACCGCCAGGTTCAGCAGCACCTGCTCCAATTGGGAGGTGTCCGCCTTCACGGGCAGAGGCTGGTCAGGCAGCACCAGCCGCAACTCAATATCCTCACCGATCACCCGGCACAGCAGCTTTTCAAACCCTCTCACCACCGCGTTGATATCCACCACATGCATCTCCAGCAGCTGTTTGCGGCTGAAGGCCAGCAGCTGCCGGGTCAGGTCCCTGGCGCGAAACCCGGCCTGACAAATCAGCCGCAGCGATTCATAGGAGGGATGCTCCTTATGCATATCCTGCATCACTAATTCACCATAACCCAGGATAACGGTCAGCAGATTGTTGAAGTCGTGGGCCACGCCGCCGGCCAGGCGGCCTACGGCCTCCAGTTTCTGGGATTGCCTGAGCTGCTCCTCCAGCCGGCTTTTTTCACCCTCATCCTTCTTGCGCTGGCTGATGTCCCGCACAATAGCCCACATGCCAGCCGGCTGGCCGTTGGCCTCCCGCAGCAGGTAGGTGCGCAGCTCCACCGGCAAGATGCTGCCGTCCTTGCGGCGATACTGTTTCTCATACACCTCCGAATAGCCGAGGGGAATGATCTGCTCCTCCACGATCTTTTTTTCCATATCCCGCCATTCATCCGGGGTCAGGTCCATGTAGGACAGTTGGCGCAATTCCTCATCCGTGTATCCCAGCATGCTCCGGTAGACCTTGTTCCATTCCAGGAGACGGCCATTCATGTCAACCACGACAAAGGCGTCCGTCATGCTGTCATGCAGGAGCCGGTACCTGGCTTCGCTGCTGCGCAGCGAGTTCGCCATCTGCCATTTTTCCCCGGCCCGGCGAATGGTCAGCAGCAGCTGTTCCAGGTCACAGGGTTTCATGACGTAGGAATAGGCCCCCAGGTTGATCGCCTCGATAGCGGAATCCTGGGAGGCATGGCCGGTGAGCAGGATACACTGGGTATCGGGCCAGCGCTCCCTGATCCGGCGCAGCACCTCCATGCCGGTCATGTCTTCCAGCTGCAGGTCGAGCAGGACAACAGGGTAGTCCTGCCGGGCCAGCTCCTCCAGGGCCTGTTGCCCGGTTGCCGCGGAAGCCGGGGCAAACCCTCTCTTCTGCAGAATATCCGCCAGGGTTTGGCGTAACATGGGTTCATCATCCACGATAAGGACATGGAGCGGTTCATTCATAATAACCTCTTTATTTGCCGGACTCGTAAAAACTGAAAATTAACCACAGAGAGCACAGAACTCACCGAGATAACTAATTGTAATTAATTTTTTTTCTTTGTGATCTCTGGGTGCTCCGTGGTGAAAACAGACTTTTTACGAATTTATCTTATTTGGAAAATGGCGCGAGCCGCCTTGCGCAGCGGTTCACCTCCCCTCCTGCCGGATCGGCAGATGAACGGTGAAAGTCGCGCCCCCGCCGGTTTCGTTCCTGACCCCGATCATGCCTCCGTTGTTCTCCACCAGCTTCCGGCTCACGGCAAGCCCCAGTCCGATGCCGCGCACCTTGGTGGTAAACAGCGGCTCAAAGAGTCTGGCCATATTTTCAGCCGCAATGCCCGCCCCCGTATCCGTTACGGCAAAGGCCACCATATCCCCTTCCCGGCAGGCGGCAACGGTCAATGCGCCGCCATCGGCCATGGCCTGGCAGGCGTTCACCACCAGGTTACCCAGCACCTGGATCAACTGATGCCGATCGACATGGACGGGCGGCAGGTCAGGCGGGATATCCAGCTGCACAGTGATATTGCCGGGCGCCGGAAAGCGTTCCATGGTGTTTGCCACCAGCTCGGCCGGGCTGACCGCCGTGCGGTCCACGGATTTGACCCGGGAAAAATCCAGCAAGTCGCTTAAAATCTTTTCGGCAAAAAAGACCTCGTTTACCAGGATACCGAGATATTCCTTCACCTTCTCTTCCGCGTCGGGCTGAATCAGACGCAGGTAATAAACGGCATTGGCCATGACGGCCAGGGGTTTGCGCAGCTCATGGCCGATGCCGCCCGCCAGCTGGCCCACGGCCGCCAGGCGTTCCTGCCGGAGGAGTTTTTCCTGGGCCTCCCGCAGCTCACGGGTGCGTTCAAACACCCGCTGCTCCAGTTCGGCGTTGAGTCTGCGTACTTCTTCCTCGGCCATCTTCCGCTTGGTGACTTCCCAGGCCACATCCGCCAAATAGGAGACGATTTCCACATCCTTTTCATTATATTCAACAGACTTGTTGCCGATGCCGAGGATGGCCACCACCCGGCCGGCCCGCATGATCGGCACCACGAGTTCCCGCACCACGGCCGCGTGGCCTGGGGGCAATCCCTTACGATGCGGTAACGATGCATAATCATTATGAATCACCGGCTGCCGTTGCTGCACGCAGTCCACCCAAACCCCTGCCTGGTCGATAGGATAATGCAGGCCTTTGCCCTCCGCCTTGCAGAATTCCCTGCTCGTCCGGGTCGACCAGGCCTGCAGAGTGAGGGTTTTCTGATCACTTTCCACAAAATGATAAAAGCTGATGGAGCTGCCGGTCAAGACCTCCACTTCGTCCAGAATCTTCACAAGCAGTCCTTCCAGGCGATGAGCTGCGGCAAACTCCAGTATCCGTAACCGGATGCGCAGGAGATCCTCGGCAAACCTGCGGGAGGCCTCTGTCCACTCCACCCTGAGCCGCGCGGCAAGCACCGGCGCGATGGACTGGCCGAGCTTCTCAAGCAGCATGACATCATCGGCCGTGTAATCCCCATCCCTGTTTGCCACCTGGATGAGGCCCACCACCCGGTCCTGATGGAGGAGCGGCAGGGAAATATGCCTGGTTATCGGCAGATGGCCGGCCGGAGTGTGCGTCGAGGGCTCATTGCTCCAGATCGTGCGTTTCTCGCGTATGGCCCGCGGCCAGCTGCCGTCACTCTCCCGCCAGGCAGCAGACGGAAAGAAGCATGATTTGTCCGGTATCCGGCACTCGTCCCAACCCGTGCCTTGCATCGTTGGCGCGACGAAGTTCCCCTGGGCGTCCAGGTAGCCGAACACCCCCAGGCGGCTGCCCATGGCGTCAAGGATAACGGAGAGAACCCGCTGGTACATCTCCTCATCGGCAACCGTGAGAAAGACCTGGGCGATGGCGTTTCTGGCGGCAACCTCCCCCATGGCGGCCTGGAGTTTTTCCTGGTTTTCCAGCTGCTTTGCGTTTGCCTGAAAAAGCTCACGGTAATGAACCTTGGCCTGGCGCAGCCAGACGATGGCCACGCCGGCCACCGAGGCGGCCATGACCGCCAGGGTCAGCAGCATGATCAGTAAGGAGATCGAGCGCCAGGTATAAAAAACCTCCGCCGCATCGATCTTGGCCACGATAAACCAGGGAGAATCCGGCACGGCTCGCACGGCGGACAACACCTCCACCCCGCGATAGTCCACGCCCTGCAAGACCCCTTCTCCGCCCAGCACCCCCATGACCGCCGGCATATCGGTGCGGCTGAGCGGTATGCGCAGTTTAAACGCCGTGTCCCTGCGGTGGCGCAGCTCATTGAGAAAGAGCACCGAGTCCGCGTCACGGCGGACGAGCAGGGTTTCGGCGCTGGGGCTCTGTCCGGGCCAGTTTTCGATCATGGGATAGAGGAACTGGCGGGCCTCGCTCTGCAGGATGACCGCGCCCACCGGAGCGCCTGCCCCGGCCGCACCGGCAAAAAGCGGGGCGATGACATCCAGGTGGGGCGACAGGTCGCCGGGGCCGCTGTGCAGGTCGCTCAGCACGGGCCGCCGCCGGGAAAAGGCCTCGGCCAGACACCGTAACGCATCCTCATGGAGCTGCCCAGGCACGCCGGTGAGAGTCAAATGCACCCGGCCGTCAGCCCCCGCCAGCAGAACATTGTGGTAATGATAATGTTTCTGCAGGGAACGAAAATGGACCAGAATGCTGCCGCTCAGTTCGGGCCGCGGGTCCGCCAGCCATTGTCTCAGCACATCGGCGATAAAAGGGGTTTCACTGATCACGGCGGCATCCCCCAGCCGCTCGGCCCGCCATTGGGCGACCTGCTCCACCTTCAGCCTGGCGACGGCGGCGAGGTCCTCCTCAGCCCTGGTCCGCAGGTGCCGTTCCTGGCTACGGTAAAACCAGACCCCGCCTGTAAGCAGAATCACCAGCCCGACAAGAAACATCACCAGCAGCCACCAGGGGAAAGACCGGGGGGCATTGCTCCCGCTACCCTCTGGGTTGTTTGCCGGTCCAGGATCACCCGTGTTCATCGTCGCGCCTTTCCTTTGCGGTATTCCGGAGCCATGGGCTCCCCTGCCCTGCCTGCACCGGCCGTTTGCTGATCAGGCAGGGCGTCTCCGCGCAGGGGAGCAAATGGCTTTTCCCTTCCGGGCATCATTTCACCTGCGGCTCGCGTTTGCCGATTTAAAGAAGAGGTCAGTGAGCATAACATGTATATTATGTATCATGTTCATGCCGGTTGCTGTCAAACGGTTTCTCTGCTACCTCGCCGGGCAGATCATTAGCCGCGCACAAAAATACATTTATTTACTTGATCTTCACCGCGGATCCATGCCAGTATGAGGGCAGACATCATATCGCATAGCCGTGCATGTCCTCCTTTTTCCTTACGGCTACCGAAAAAATATTACCCAAAGCCCATGCCCGACCAAGCACATCTTTTGATAATTGATGACGATCCTTCCGTCAGAAACACCCTGAAGAGCATTTTCGAATGGCATGGATATGCCGTGTCCCTGGCCGGTACCGGTGCCGAGGCCGTGCAGCTGGTCAGCGCTGATCAACCGGACCTGGCTTTGATCGACATGAGGCTGCCGGACACCTGGGGCACCGAACTGGTAAGGGATTTAAAAAAAAATCACCCCCGGCTGCTCTGCATCATTATCACCGGCGACGCATCGACGGACACGGTGATCGATGCCCTGCACCAGGGTGCGGACGGCTATTTCACCAAACCTCTCAATCTGGAGATCGTTCTTCCCAAGATTGAGGCATTGCTGGAAAAAAAACGGCTACAGGAGGAGATCCGGCAGCTCAATGATCTGCCCAGGATCATCCTCGAAGGCATCAATGAATCCATAGCCATTATCAACATCAGGGATTTTGTCATTGTCAGCGCCAATAAGGTATTTATCCGGGAAACCGGCCTGTTGGAGGATGAGGTGATCGGCAGACCCTGTTATGCCGTGACCCACCAGCTGGCCGCACCCTGCTCCGGCCCCGAACATGCCTGCCCCATCCGGGAGGTCCTTGCCACCGGCCGCCATGCCGTGGCCGAGCATGTCCATTATGATGCCCGGGGGAAGCGATTCTACGCGGAAATATCCGTCTCCCCCATCAAGGACGAGAGCGGCCAGGTGATTCAGGTCATCCATGTGTCCCGGGATATCACCGGCAAAAAGGAGCTGGAAATCTCTCTGCAGGCGGAGAGACGGCTGCTGGAAAAAACCAACACCCAGCTTGAGCAGGCATACAATGAACTGAAACAGACCCAGTCCCAGATCGTCCAGCAGGAGAAAATGGCCTCCATCGGTCAGCTCGCCGCCGGGGTCGCCCATGAGATAAACAATCCCATGGGCTTTATCTCCAGCAATCTCGCCTCCCTTGACAATTATCTGGAAAAATTGAGCCAGTTTATCTCATTTCAGGATACGCTTATCAATGGCCGGCAGGATGAAAAGGCCTGGAACGAACTGCAGGATAAACGCAAAAAACTGAAAATAGACTATCTGCTCAAAGATATTCCCGCCCTGATTGCCGAATCCCGCGACGGCGCGGAAAGGGTCAGGGTCATTGTCCAGAATCTGAAGAATTTTTCCCGGGTGGACGGCAATGAGGTATGCCTGACCAGCATCAACGACTGCCTGGAGACCACCCTGAACATGATCCGCAATGAGCTGAAGTACAAGGCGGAGATCAGCCTGGAATACGGCGAGGGTCTGCCCCGGGTGAAGGCTTCCCCCCAGCAGTTGAATCAGGTTTTCATGAATATCCTGGTCAATGCGGCTCAGTCCATAGAGAAAAAGGGGAAAATAACCATAAAAACCTGGAGTGAAAAAAACAGTGTCCGGGTGGCGATCAGCGATACGGGGTGCGGCATTGCCCAACAGCACCTGCCCAGAATCTTTGATCCGTTTTTCACCACCAAGGAGGTGGGCAAGGGAACAGGCCTGGGGATGAGCATCACCTACGACATCATCAAAAAACATAACGGCGCAATCTTCGTGGCAAGCGAGGTGGGCAGAGGCACGACCTTTACCGTGTCCCTGCCGGTTGCCGAGCAGGCTGCTGGGTGACCATGACGATGATGCCCGCAGGCAACCCACCATCCAGCCCCGGAAACACCGTTTGGCAGAGATTGGCAGAGATCAGATTTATTCCTCCGGATCGGCAGAGGAGTGGCCGGAAATGGCACTGACGTCAGATTCCGGATACTGCCGTCCGCTTTCCTAAATGAGACTTGCAAGCGAAGACTAAATGAATGACATAGAGAAATTGATCAGCCAGATCGGCGATCTTCCCACCCTGCCGGACGTGGCCGCCAGAATCAACCGGGAAATGCAGGGCGAGGCGCTGAACGCCAAACTGCTCGGCGAGATCATCGCCGATGACACGTCGCTGGCGGCAAAGGTTTTGCGGCTGGCCAACTCCGCCTTTTATGGTCTGCAGAAACAGGTGACCACCTTAAACAAGGCCGTGATGATTCTCGGGTTCAACACCGTGAAGAACCTGGCCTTGAGCGTATCAATCTATTCTCTTTTCAAGGAACGCCCCGGCTCGGCCATCGATGTCAAGGGGCTCTGGCTGCACAGTCTCGGCAGTGCCGTGGCCGCTAAGATCATCACGGAAAACATCTACAAAAAACTGGGCGAGGAGGCCTTTTTATTCGGTATCCTGCATGATGTCGGCAAAATTGCCTTCATTAACGCCATGCCGCGGGAATACGAAAAGGTCCTGGTCCTGATCCGGGACAAACAGATGCCCCAGGCCGATGCCGAAACAGAGGTGCTGGGGTTCACCCACCAGCGCCTGGGCTCCCAGCTGCTTGATATCTGGAAATTCCCCGACAATATTATCCAGGCGGTGAAATACCACCATGAGCCGGAGTTAAAGACGGCCAAGCTCGACCCCCAGCTCAAGGACCTCATCCGCGCCCTGTTTCTCGGCAACCAGATGACCAAGGCGCTTCACCTGGGCCAGAGCACCAACCCGGCCAGGGAGGAAATCCCCAAAATCGTCTGGCAGTCCCTAAACATCAAACGCAGCCAGCTCAATGATATTGCCGGCAACATAAAAAGCAGCTATGGCCTGCTGCTTGAGGCATGGGACCTGGAGGGCAAAGACCATGGCTGAACAGGTCAAAATCCTCTGCGTGGACGATGAGCCCAATGTGCTCCGCGCCCTCAGAAGACTTTTCATTGACGAGGAGTATGAGATCATCACCGCCGCCTCGGGAGAGGAGGGGCTGGCAAAGCTGGAAGAGCAATATCCCGTGCAGCTGATCCTCTCCGATTACCGGATGCCGGCCATGGACGGGGTGGACTTTCTCAGAAGGGTCTGCGAGAAATGGCCGGACACGATCCGCATCGTGCTCTCCGGCTATGCGGATACGGCCACCATCGTTGCCGCCATCAATGAGGGACAGATATACAAATTCATCCCCAAGCCATGGGACGACAATGAATTAAAGGTAACCATCGCCAAGGCGCTGGAAGTCTTTTTCCTCAATGAACAGAATCAGAGGCTGACCAGGGAACTGCAGGATACAAACGAAGAACTCGGCACCATCAACCAGAATCTGGAGGAGATCGTCAGGGAACGGACCAACGACATCCTGTTCCAGAACAAGGTCCTGCAGTTCTCCCAGAATATACTGCACTCCCTGCCTGCCGCCGTGCTGGGCATTGACCCGGACGGCCTTATCGTGCAGAGCAACAGGATGTCAGATCAGATTTTTGCGGCCAAAGGGGCTTCCCTGACGGGCCTGCAGATGGACCATGCCCTGCCGACTGATATCAGTTCCTTCATCCGGTCCATTGTTGGCAATGAAATCATGTCCACCCGCCTGGAGATCAACGGCCGGACGTACCTGGTCAACGGGGTGGCGATGGAAAACTCGGATTCCCAGCAGGGTAAAATCCTGTTTCTGGTCCCGGTCTGACCGATTGGGCCCATACAGCAGCCGCAAGAACCAAAACTTTTCGGACACCTTCGGAGCCTCACCATGAACGAGAGCACGACGCACACCATACTTTTTGTCGATGATGAAAAAAGTATCTTAAAGGCCTTACGCCGCATTTTCCTGGATGAGAATTACCATGTCCTTACCGCCGGCAGCGGGCAGGAGGCCCTTGATCTGCTCCATGCCGGAGAGAAACCGACGGTGATCATCTCTGATCAGCGCATGCCCGGCATGGGCGGGGCTGAGTTCCTGACCAGGGCCAGAACAATTCTGCCGGACAGCATCCGCATGGTGCTCACCGGTTATGCCGACATCAACGCCGCCATGGAATCGATCAACCAGGGCGGGATCTACCGCTATATCCTGAAACCCTGGAACGACGAGGAGCTGAGGCTTGCCGTCAAAGACGCGGTTTTGATGTTTGACCTGGTAAATCAGAACAAAAGATTGACCAGGGAACTGGAGAAAAACAACCTTGCCCTGGTTGATCTCAATGCCTCCCTTGAACAGAAGGTGGCGGAAAGGACTAGGGCCTTGCGGCAGATTATCCGGGAACTGGAAGGCAGGGACCGCATCCAGCAATATCTGATGGAGGTCCATCCCCTGGACGAGCTGCTGCAGACCATTCTTGCCGTGGTTCATGAGGTTATCGATATCACCGGCTGTGCGTTCTTTCTGAAAGCCGATGATGAGCGCCCGGAGCCGGAGCCGGCGGCGGCCGTCAATTTTGAGGAAAGGCTGGACGCGGACAATCATCTGGCCCTTGCCGAGGCGGTGCAGCAGGCCATGATCATGGATGCGCCGGGGAATCCGGCCGCCCTGATCGGGCAATACAGCTATGTTGCCGTGCCGGTCCGGAAAGGCAGCAAAAAATTCGGGGCGCTGGTCGCAAAAAAGGAAGGCGAGGCGCCCTTTCACGAGAATAAACTCCGGACCATCATCAGTTTTGCCAATCAGGCGGCCATCGGTATTCATGACTGCAAGTTTCAGGAAAACTTTGATGATATCGAGGCCTCACTTGATGATGTTCTGTCGGCCATATAAGGACAAAGGGCGGCTGCAAAGAGTATCCGCTGCACAGAATTACCGGAGCCCAGCGTGAGCCCTGCCAAAAAAAATTCCTTCGAATCCCTTGAAGATGCCTACCTGAAGGCTCTTGACCTTGACGAGAAATCAGAGGAAGAGCAAGCCACATCCTCTGTCCCGGATCAGCAGAATCTCAAAGGCTCGCTGGCCAGCTCCCTGCAGACGATAAAGGCCTGGCAGGGCAAGGAACTTCTCGTCTCCCCGGACAACATGTCCGTTACCCTGGTGCTGACCGGCGGCGAGCCGGTTACGACGCCGCAGATCAAGCTGGTTCTGGAGCAGTCCGGCATCATACACGGCATCAGTCCCGGCGCCCTGCAGAAAGTGGAAGAGATCTCCCGCTCCCCTGAAAAGACGGGAAAAATTCTCCTTGCCGCCGGTACTCCGCCGCAGATAAAACGCAGGATCACCTTTCCCTTTTTAAAAGACAGACCCGAGGCACGGCATTCCATACACCAGGCCGCGGCAGAACTCGGCTGCGCCGGGCTGCAGAATCTGTTTTCCGCAACCGACCTGATCTCCGTTCATGCCGCCGCGGTGATGGTCAAGGCGGTGAATGCCGGAGAGGCGCTGCTGGAAATAAAGGAAAACCCCAATGCCCAACCCGGCCGGGACGTTTTCGGCCGGGAAATCGAATGTATCGCCGATCCCTTGCCTAAGGTCGGTGACAATGTATTATTTAATGTAAATGGCTGGGTCTATGAGGCAACGGCATATGGCTACCTCCTCGTTGCCCAGGACACCCTGTCCGTTCTCCCTCCGCTGTGGATAACCCCCGACCGGACCACCGCCTATTATATCTTTCTGCCCCAGCTTGCTCCCTGCAGATACCCCACCACCATCGTGGTAAGAGAGATGCTGCTGCAGGCGGGTATCCATGAAAAATGTATCGATAATGCCGCCATTGAAAACCTGGCGGCACAGATGGCTGCTGGCCTCACTCTTCCCCGCACGGTCAAACTGGCCGAAACAGTGCAGCCCCGGCATGGGCAGTCCGCCACCTTTTCTCTGTCCTTTGATGCGGCAAAAAAAGCCGGAGCACTGCGCAGTAACGGTTCCCTGGACCTGAGGGAACGAAACGCCGTGGTCAGCGTTTCCGCCGGCACCCTCATTGCCGAAAAGAGTCAGGCCACCAAAGGGGTCGAGGGATGCACGCTTTTCGGCAAGGCCATCAAAGCAACCCCGGGGGTTGACAAAAAAATCAACATCGGCCAAGGGGTCAGGATTGAAGAGAAAAATGACGCCATCCTCTATTTTGCCGAAAAAAACGGCAATGTCAAATTCAGCAGAAATACCCTCGCCGTTCAGGACATATTCGAAATGGCCGGCGATATTGACTATTCTACGGGCAATATAAACGTAAAAACCGACTTGTTGATTAAAGGATCGGTCCTCAACGGCTTTACCGTCAAATCCGAAGGGGACATCGCCATCCTGGGCGCCGTCGAGAACGGGGCCACCGTCATTGCCCAGGGAAACCTGACCGTGGATAAAGGAATCATCGGCGCAAACTGCAAAGTAGTCAGCCGCGGCAATCTCCGGACGAGCTATATCCAGGACGCGGAGGTGATCGTCAAGGGGGATGTGACCATCGGCAGCTACCTTTTCAACTGCATGCTCATCGCCAGCGGCAGTATCACCATTCTCAGGGAGCAGAGCCAAAAAAGCGGCAGGGCGGCGGGCGGCGTCATCTGTTCTGGGAAAGGGATCAGATTGAGCACCATCGGCAGCCCCGGCAACCCGGGGACGATTGTCGCCGTGCGCACTGATCCGGAGGTCACGGCCGGCTTGAAAAAACTGGAAGAACAGCTCCAGGCCTGCACCCGCAATATCACCAAGATCTCCCGCAGCCTTCCCTTTGATTCGTTCGATGCCGGGCAGATAAAGGCGGTGCTGGCCCGCATCCCCGCCGCCAAAAGGGAAAACGTTATCCTGCTGTTGACCGATCTGAACAAACTGATCAAGCACAGAAAAACTCTTGCCGAGACCATCGACCAGTTACGCAGCCGCATTGACCTTGCTTTACAGAATGCCCGTATCGAGGTGACGCAGGGGGTTTTCCAGGGCAGCGAGATTCACATCGGCGGCCAGCAATTCACAGCGCCCCGGGATATGGGGCCTTCTCTCTTCAAATTGCAGGACGGCGCTATCGTGCGTTCCTGAACTTTCCGCCAGCACCTGGTGAATGCCTCTGTCAGCGCGTGGGCCGGCTGCTTTGCCGAATCCCTGCCATAAAATGCTTTGACATCCCCCTATAAAAAATTATAGCGTATTCAAGGAATCTGTTGGAGGTGGACAGTTGTTTTTCGTAACAGAGCAACCTCATTCCGTCAGTAATTTCCGTATTAGCGGCCTCTTCAGCAATCCTCATGAGTTTCACAACTTCCCCATCAGGAGCTCTGGAATTAGGAGCCGTTACGAAATAACATGGCCATTTTTTCAATTTCGTTACGGCTCCTTATACCCCCCAAGGGGGTACTGAAAAGAGTGCCGTTGGGGCGCATTTCTCTGGCCATGTTATTTTTTTACAACGGCTTACTGCTATTTTTGTCTAGCCTTTTTGCAGGTTTCTTACCCCGACTCATTAACCCATCCAGCACAGGTTGTATCATGAAAATTGAACTTGGCCCCCTGTCCCGCATTGAAGGTCACCTCAATGTCAAAACAACCGTCACCGACAATGTCGTTGTGGATGCCCAATGCGTCGGCGAGATGTTCAGGGGATTTGAGGTGATCCTGAGAGGCCGTGATCCCCTCGATGCCCAGCAGATCACCCAAAGAATCTGCGGAGTTTGCCCCTATGCCCATGCCATCGCCTCTTCCTATGCCCAGGAAATCGCCTACGGCATCACTGCCCCCGCCAATGGCCGCATCCTGCACAACCTGATTCAGGGGGCCAATCATCTCTTCGACTACCTCCTGCATTTCTATCAGCTGTCAGCCCTTGACTTCGTCGATATTACCGCCATTGCCAACTACAAAGGATCGGACCCTGAACTCGTCCAGGTGAGGGACTGGGTAAAGGCGGAATTGGCCTCGAAAAAGGCCTTTCCAGGCGCCCCGTTCCTACCCCGTCTTGAAGGTCAATACCTAAAGGACGATGACCTCAATATAGGAGCGCTCAAGCACTATATCGAGGCCATGGAGATGCAGAAGAAGGCCAATCGGGCATCAGCGATCTTTGGCGGCAAATTTCCCCACGCAACCGGAATATTTCCCGGCGGTTGCACCCAGAAGCCGACCATAGACCACATCTCTGCTTACCAGGCCTTGATCGAGGAAGTCAGGGATTTTATCCAGCAAAAATATATCCCCGACCTGCTGGCCGTGGCCCATGGCTTCCCTGATTACTGGCACATCGGCCAGAGCCGCGGCGGCTTCATGTCCTTCGGCCTGCTCCCCTTCACCCCGGCCAGCGACAGCCGGCGGCTGTTCGCCTCGGGCCTGGTGCTGGACGGCCAAGTCCAACCTGTTGATTTTGATCTTATCACCGAGGATATCAAATACGCACGCTACTCATCAGCCAGCGGCCTTAAAGTCAATGAAGGGGAGTTGACCCCTGCCCCTGAAAAAAATGGGGCCTACACCTGGATCAAGGCGCCGCGCTATAACGGGCAGATGGTCGAAGTCGGGCCGACGGCCAGGATTCTGGTGGACTACCTGCAGGGGAACAACCCACAGGTGACCACCCTGGTCGATCGCTTCGCGGGCATGGCCGGCATTCGTGCCGAGGAGTTGAATTCAGTCCTGGGCCGTCATCTCTGCCGAGCGATCAGCGCGGTTGTTATTGCCGACTTTCTCCTTGCGGAAACCGAAAGGATCGACCCAGGCGCTCCGGCCGCCCTCGAACTTGAAATCCCCGCCACCGGCGAAGGCTTTGGCGCTACCGAGGCCTCCCGTGGGGCACTTTTGCACTATATCCGTCTGCAGAATCATAAGATCGAAAAATATGAGTGTGTGGTGCCGACGACATGGAACTGCTCCCCCCGCGACGATAAGGGGAATCCCGGAGCAATGGAATCGGCATTGATTGGCACCAAGGTGGCGAACCCGGCAGTGCAGATTGAATCGGTACGGATCGTCCACTCGTTTGATCCATGCCTGGCCTGCGCCGTCCATTAACAAGAGGATTCTTCGATGCTGAACAGACGTGAATTCCTGACCATGGCTGCCGCACTCTGCACCGCCTTTGGTGTGAGCAACCTCCCCGAACCCGTAGCCGCGGCCCTCAAACAGATCGACCCCCGGACCATTCCCAAACTGCTCTACCTCCAGGGCCAGTCCTGCTCGGGATGTTCCATCTCTTTACTCCAGGCCAAGGAGCCATCGCCCCTCACCTTGATCACCAGATACTGCCAGCTCGCCTTTCATACCGATCTTTCGGCGACCAGCGGCTCACAGGCCATGAGCCTTATCGAACGTTATCTCGCCGGTCAGGCCGGGCCATACATCCTGGCCCTGGAAGGGGCCATCCCGGAGAAAATGCCGGCGGCCTGCATGATTGGCGATAAGTCCCTGGCCAGCCTGCTCGAATCGGCAGCCAAGACCATGACTGCCGCCATTGCCATCGGCGCCTGCGCCTGCGATGGCGGAATCCCCGGGGCGGAAGGGAACTTGACCGGCGCTATCGGCCTGCCGGAATTTTTCGCCCAGCGTCATAGCAAAAAACCACTGATCCAGATCCGCGGCTGTTCCGTTCATCCGGACTGGGTCTGGCAGACAGTGGTCCATCTGGTCAAAATAGGGATGCCCGCGCTTACTGAAGCAGGTTCACCCAAGCTCTTTTTTGATCGCACCATCCATGAAACATGCCCCAGGTATCACGACTTCCAGGAGGAAATTTTTGCCGCGAAACTGGGAGATAGCGGTTGCCTCTTTAAGCTTGGCTGCCTTGGTCCCCAGACTAAGGCCGATTGTTCCAGCCGTTGGTGGAATGGCGGGCAAACCTGGTGTATCAACGTCAATGCTCCCTGCATCGGTTGCGCATCCCCGCTCTTTGCCCGACAAAAGGACATGCCGTTCTACCGCATGAATAAGAAGAAGGCGTGACCAGATCCCCAAAAACGCACCCCGCCCCGGAGGATATACGACCATGACCAAATCTCTGCTTGCCAGCCGGTCGATAACCATAAAACTGGTTGTTTCCGTTGTGTTGACGCTGCTCGCTGCCATACTTGTCGGCACGGTGCTGATAAACAACTATGTCCGCAGTGAAATGACCAGCGCCTACATGATTTCCGTCAACAACCTCGCCCAATCTCTCCAACAAGGGGTCAAGGATTCGCTGGAACGGGGCCAGATGGGAAATTTCCAAAAGCTTCTCCTGCGCCAGAAGGACATTCGCGGGGTAGTGGATGTCTCTTTGTATGACCGGCAGTTACATGGCAACCTCTCCTCCTCCGAGGAATCCATCAAAGGGAAAAGCTTGCCGGATGAGTTAAAAAAGGAGTTGCTGTCCATCAAAGAACCGCTGGTCAAAATCAGCCCCACGGCGATTCGCATATATACCCCGCAAATTGTGACGCCGGACTGCATCCGTTGCCACCCCTCCTGGCAGGAGAACGAACAGGGCGGCATGATGGCGCTCACCTTCGACTTAACCCCATTGAATCAGGCGTTGGGGAAACAGCAACTCATGCTGACCGTAGGCAGTCTGGGCCTACTCATGATTATCAGTGCCATAATTTTCCTCCTGGCGCGTTCACTCACCAAGCCGGTGGTGCAAATGACCAAGGCCATGGTGCGCCTGGCCGACGGCGATTTGAACGTCGAAATCCCGGCCCAGGACAGAAAGGATGAAATCGGCGAAATGGCCGCCGCTGTCCAGGTCTTTAAAAACAACGCACTCGACCGGCAGCGCCTGGCTGCGGAACAGGAGGCGGGAAAACAACGGGCTGCCCTGGAAAAAACAGCCTTCATGAACAAACTTGCCGCAGATTTTGAAGCCAATATCGGCGGGCTCATCAGCGGGGTTACCGCAGCGGTCGCCCAGTTGGAATCAAACGCCAAGAAAATGACCGGCAATGCTTCCCAGACCAAGACAAAATCCGATTCCGTGGCCAAGGCCGCGGCAAATACCTCCGCCAATGTCATGACCGTTGCCTCGGCCACGGAAGAGCTGTCAAGCTCGGTGAGTGAAATCAGCCGCCAGGTGGCGAAATCGGCTGGGGTCGCCCGCAATGCGGTGCAAAAGGCCAGTCACACCAACCAGATGGTCGGCAGCCTGGCAAATTCCTCCAAAAAAATCGGCGAAGTCGTCAAACTGATTACTGATATTGCCGGCCAGACCAAACTGCTGGCCTTGAACGCCACCATCGAGGCGGCCCGGGCCGGTGAGGTCGGCAAAGGCTTTGAGGTGGTGGCCAACGAAGTCAAGGAACTGGCGAAACAGACCACCGCCGCCACCAAAGAGATCAGCGATCAGATCGCCGGCATTCAAGGCGCCACCAACGAGGCGGTCGAGGCCATTCGGGACATTGGCACCACCATCGGCGAGATCGATGAGATCTCGACCAGCATCGCCGCTTCGGTAGAGGAACAGGGAGTTGTCACCCTGGACATTGCCAGGAATACCCAGCAGGCGGCAACCGGGGCCAAGGCGGTATCCGGCGATATCTCCATCGTCGCTGCGGCAGCCGACGAAACCGGAGTGACTGCCACTTACGTTTTGAACGCCGCCTCCGATCTCAGCCAGAAGGCCAATGCCCTGCGCCGTGATGTCACCCTTTTCCTTGAAACCATCAGGTCGTCCTAACCGGAGCGCTGTATGGCATTCATTGACGACGACGAAACATTACAGTCCTTCAAGGACGAATCCCACGAACATCTGGACGGAATTGAAAACGACCTCCTGGCCATTGAGGAAGCGGGCGCCGATATCGATCTTGAGCTGGTCAACAAGGTCTTCCGCGCCATGCACTCCATCAAGGGAGGTGCCGGTTTCCTGGGGCTCAATGCGGTAAAGACCCTGGCGCATGCCGCCGAAAACCTGCTGAATAAGATCCGCAATAAGGAGCTCGTGCCGACCACCCCGGTCATCAGCAGTCTCCTTGATGCGGCCGACCTCGTCAACCGCTTGCTGAACCAGCCGAAAGGGGCGGTGGAACTTGACATTTCCGGCCCCCTGGCGGCCTTAAACAGCATCCTCGCGCCCGGACCTGATCAAACTGCCGCACCAGGTGTCTCCAATGCAGCCAAGCCAGGCACGCCCGGTGAGCCAGCGCCCTGGCAGGCTCTGCTTGCAGCACACAGCGCCGAGATCGCGGACAGCCGCATGGGCGGGCTCGGCATCTTTGTCCTCGAGTACGACCGGAGCGCCGATGCCGAACAACCGGATCTTCCCGCCGCCAGCAAAACCACACTCGAGAGTATCGGTCAAATCATCGGCAGCCAAACCGGCGGCAGTTCGGCCTCCTCCCCGCAACCCGCCTATGTCCTCTACTCGACCATGATGGACAGGGATATGCTCGTATCCTTTGCCGGTCTGCCGCAGGAAATGGTTCACGAAATCCTGGAGGAACAGGCGGAACCCGCCTCCGCCCCGCCTGTCCCGGCGGTTGACCCGCACCCCATCCCGGCCCTGGCGGCGGAACAATCGCCGTCACCAGCATTGCCCGCGGCTCCGCCACCCCCAAAAAACGTGGCTGCCGACAGCTCCGAACAAGCCAAAGCTGGAACGGACAGCAGCCTCCGGGTCAACATCAGAATCCTTGACAACCTGATGACCCTGGCCGGGGAGCTGGTGCTGACCCGCAATCAGTTTCTGCAGATCGTCCACTCCTCCCACCTGCAAATCTTTGACGCCGTCTCCCAACGCTTTGACCTGGTCACCTCCGAACTGCAGGAAGCCATTATGTCCACCCGCATGCAGCCGGTTGGCAATATCTTCAATAAATTCAAGCGAGTGGTCCGGGATTTGGCCCATAAACTGGGCAAGGAGATCGATCTGGTCCTGGAAGGCGGTGAGGTGGAAATGGATAAGACCATCATCGAGGCCTTGAATGACCCCCTGACCCATCTGGTACGCAACTCGGTTGACCATGGCATCGAAACGCCGGACAAGCGGACGGCAGCCGGCAAAACACCCTGCGGCACCCTGCAGCTCAAGGCCTTTCATGAAGGAGGCCAGGTCATCATCGAAATAATCGATGACGGCGGCGGCATAGATACTGCCCGCATCAAAGAAAAGGTCTTGAGCATGGGTACCCATGACAAGTCCGTGATTGAGGCAATGCAGGAACATGAACTTTTGCGGCTCATCTTCCTGCCCGGCCTCTCCACCGCCAAAGAGGTGACCGAGGTCTCCGGACGGGGCGTGGGTATGGATGTGGTGCATGCCAACCTTTCCAAGGTGGGCGGCGTCTTCGACATCGCCAGCAAACCGGGCAAAGGCACCACCATCACCATCAAACTGCCCTTAACCCTGGCCATCATCCCCAGCCTGATCGTCAGTGTCGGGGCCGAGCGCTATGCCATCCCCCAGGTCAACATGGTCGAGTTGGTACGGGTGCCGGCATCCAAGGTCAAAGAGCGGATCGAGAGGATCGACGAGGCCCTGGTTATCAGACTGCGCGGCAGGCTTTTGCCGCTCATCAGCCTGGCCGAGGCGCTGGGCATCGAAAAACGCTACTATCAAGACCGAAAAACGAAACAGCTCAAGGTCTGCCGGCGGCAAATGATCGAAGACCGCCGGAGCCTCACCTTGCCCTCGGGGGCGGACAGCGGCAACCTGACCTCGGCCGGCTCCGGAGTCGCTGCCATCACTGAAGTTAACCAGGAAAATCATGAGAACCCGGACCGGCGCACCAGTCCGCAAAGCGCGGTCAATATCGTTGATGGTACAGACCGTCGCACCAGCCCGCAAAGCGCGGTCAATATCGTGGTGGTCTCGGTGGGTAAATTTCATTACGGCCTGATTGTTGACAAGCTGCTTGATTCGGAAGAAATCGTGGTTAAGCCCCTGGGCTCACATCTGCGCCAGTCTCAGCTTTACGCCGGCGCTACCATTCAGGGGGACGGCAGGGTGGCGCTGATCCTCGATGTGGTTGGCATCAGCAAGTTCATGAACCTCTCGTCCGGCTCCGTCCGGGTGCGCGACCGAGGCCCGCAGGAAACCGCCCGGATCAATCCGGATGCCCAGACCCTGCTGCTGGTCCGCAACTCACCCAAAGAACAGCTGGCCATCCCCTTAAACCTGATCTCCCGGATCGAAGAAATACAGCGCGATCAAGTTGAGCTTACCGGCGGCAGAAGGAATATGCAGTATCGAGGCTCAACCCTGCCTCTGTTTTCCATCAATGAGGCTGCGGCGGTCGCCCCCCTGCAGGAGGACAACAGCAACCTCTATGTGGTGGTCTTTCCTTTTGGTGAGCGGGAAGCGGGGATCATGGTATCGGAGGTCATCGATATCGTCACCGTGACCGACGCCCTTGACGGTATCACCCACAAACAACCGGGGATCATGGGTTCGGTCATTATCATGAAAAAAATCACCATGCTGGTTGATCTCTTCGGCATCGTTGCCACAGTGATGCCGGAGTGGATCAGTCAGACCAGCCTCGGCACCGATAGCGGCCAGGGCCAGCATATTCTGGTGGTGGAAGATTCGCCGTTTTTCAACCGCCAGATCTGCGGCTTCGTCTCGGAAGCCGGGTACAAAGCCTTCAGCGCCACCGACGGTATTGAAGGTCTGGCCCTGCTCGAACGGGAAAAAATCGACCTCATCCTCACCGATATCGAGATGCCCAACATGGACGGACTGGAATTCACGGCCCGGGTACGTGCCGATGCCCGCTGGCAGGGGCTGCCGGTCATCGCCGTCACCTCATTAAGCGGTGATGCTGCGGAAAAACGCGGACTGAAGGCAGGGGTCAACGAATACCTGGTCAAACTGGATCGAGAAAAAGTTATTCAAACTATTAACCGCTACCTCAAACATTAATTCCGACGGGACACGCCCTATGCAGTCATCACCTGGCGCCAATGCCACCAAGTGCAAGCTGGCCCTGTTTGAATCCGGGCATCTTCTTTGCGGCCTTGATATCATCCATGTACAGGAAATCAATAAAAATATCGCGGTGACCGTGGTCCACCGCGTCCCTGAATATGTGCGGGGGGTGATTAATCTGCGGGGAGAGATTGTGACAGTGGTTGATCTGCGCACAAAATTCGGTTTTGCCCCCTTATCCCTGGAGGCTGAGGCAGAGATTGTCATCGTCCGATTCGGCGACGAGAATATCGGACTCCTGGTGGACTCGGTCAGCGATGTGGTGCTCGCTGATGAAAAGGATATTGAACCCACCCCCCCGAATCTGGCAGGGGTGCCGGGACACTTCTTCAAAGGTATCTATAAACTTGAACAGAGCCTGGTTGCTATCTTGAATATCGAAGAGCTGCTGGCCCGGGAATTTGAATAACCGTCACACCGAGATCACAGAGAAATACAATTTATCTTGGAGGTGCGGTTCGCGGACCGCCCCTCCTGCGCGCTCTGTGCTTTCCGTGGTTAATTTTCAGTCTTTATGTATCCGTCACACTTCCTATACAGGGGGAAATACTGATGTCGCTCAGCACAAAACTCTTTACGGCCCTTGCGGTCACGGCACTGCTGGCGGCAAGCCAGGTTGCCGCCAATCTGTATGGTGCCGGCGCTTATCTGCAATGGGCGGTTACCCTGGCCATGGCGCTCATTCTGGCATGGGCCTTTGCCCTGGTGCTATCCCTGACTAATGACCTGAGGCGCATAGGCGCTGTTTGCCGGGAGGCAGCTTCGGGCGGTCCGGGCTCCATTGCCGGAACTGCCAATGATGACGATTTGGCCGCTATCGATGCCGCGCTGACGAGAAATGCGGCCGGCCATAAAAAACTTGCCTCTGCTCTCCGGCAAGGACTCGAAGAACTGCTCGCCCAGAGCTCGGGACTGGCCTCCCTGGCTGAACAGTCAATGAAAAAGCTTCCTTCAGCCTCCGCCACTCCGTCTGCGGCGGCAGCAGACATCCAGGCCCTGGCCCTTAATGCCGCTGCCATAGCCAGCCGCTTTGCGAGATTGAATGACGGTATGGGCACGGCAACCATCACCGCCAGCGAGTCGGCGGCACAAGTCGGCATGATTATCGGCGCCACCAAAAAAATGAGCGACACCTTTACGAATATTGCAATCAGTGCCGAGAAGGCCCGGGGGGTGGCAGGGGCTGCGGTCGCCAATGTCAACGCGGCCTCAAACCGGGTGGACGAACTGGGTGCCGCGGCCTTGGAAATCAACAAGGTAACGGATGTCATCGTCGAGATCGCTGAACAGACGAAACTGCTGGCGTTAAACGCCACCATTGAGGCCGCTCGGGCCGGCGAAGCAGGCAAAGGATTCGCCGTCGTCGCCAACGAGGTCAAGGAGCTTGCCCTGCAAACCAATAACGCTATCGCCGAGATCTGCAACAAAGTCGAGGCAATGCAGCTCTCAACCGACAACACGATCGCTGAAATCGGGGCCATCAATCAGACCATCAAGGCCGTGAATGAAATTGTCGTCACCATCGCCGGTGCCGTGGATGAGCAGTCGATCCCCACCAAAGACGTGGTCAGGCAATTAAATCAATGGGTGAACGGCATCAATATCATCAAGGAAACAATAAACGCTGCGGTAGCAGAAGTAAAAGAAACATCCGTCAACATCAACAAAGTTGCCACGATCTCCCAGGAACTGGCTGGAGAATTCGCTTCCGCCGCCCCACGGGACGAAGACCTGGCTCCACTCCTCGCCGCCATAAAGCAACAGTCCGCTGACCTGCAGTCTACCGGCGAAAAGCTACTCGCCGAAATGCAGGAAACAGCTTTGCTGAAGCGTTAACGCTATTCCCCCGCCTTTTGGAAATACAGTGTATTGCAACTCTCGTTTCGGATAAAACGGTCGCTGATTCCCAAAATTGACTCCGTAGAACCGATGATCAAAACGCCTTCCGAGTGGAGACTGTCGGCAATCGTTTGGAATAACCGGCGCCGATTTTCCTGATTGAAATAGATGGCCACGTTGCGGCAGAAAATAATATCATACATTCCAAACCCCGCAGGGGCGGCGGTGAGGAGATTCGTCTTGTTAAACACGGTCATGGCCTGCAAATCGTGCCTGACCTTCAACAACTCTCCCTGAGACTCGAAATATTTCCGGCAAAGATCAAGGGGCACCCCCCGTTCCACCTCATAACGGGTGTAAAGCCCCTGTTTGGCCTTATTGACGGCAACATCTGAGATATCAGTGCCGGTTATGGTGATATGCCACCTCTTCATTTCGCCGCCCAGAAGTTCCGCGATGATCATGGCCAGAGAGTAAACCTCCTGCCCGGTTGAGCAGGCAGCGCTCCAGATCCGCAACCTGGGCGGGATGGTTTTGCTTCCGTTTTGCCGCTTACTGAAAAATTCGGGCAGAATCTTTGCCCGCAGCAACTCAAAGGGCCGCTGGTCTCGAAAAAATGAAGTTTCATGGGTGGAAATGGCATCCACAACCCGCGCCTCCCATTCCTCTGAGCGGTAACCGGCATAAAAAAACTCAGCGAAGCTCTTGGCTCCATACTCATCCAGCAAAGGCCCCAAGCGACTTTCCAGCAGATAAGCCTTGGTGCTGTTTAAGACGATTCCGCTGCGCGCGTGAATGAACTCCGCAAACAGCGTTACCTCTTCAGGGGTGATGGAAATCATTTTACCCTTCTCATAATTTCAGGGCCAATCTCGGACAGGGGGATCACGGCATCGACAACGCCGGCCTTCACCGCCGCCATGGGCATACCGTAGACGACGCAGCTTGCCTGATCCTGGGCAATGACTTGGGCGCCCTGGCGTTTCATCAGGCGTAAGCCATGGGTGCCATCACTGCCCATGCCGGTCATAATGACCCCAAGGGATTGCCCCTTGCACACTGAAGCAACGGAGCGGAACAAATAATCCGCCGACGGTTGACAATGATTTTCCGGCGGGTCGTCGGTAACCTCCAGCACATAGAGCGACTCACTCTGCCCGTGGGCAACCCGCATCTGCCTGCTTCCCGGCGCAATATAGGCTGTCGCCGCTTGCAAAACCTGGCCAGCCTGGCCCTCCACCACGCGAATGGCGCACTTGCCGTCCAGGGATTCAGCCAGGGCGCCGGTAAAAAACCTGGGCATATGCTGCACGATGACAATCGGCACCGGGAAATCAGCAGGCAGGCGAGGCAGGAGATCGGCCAAGGCATAGGGGCCCCCGGTTGAAATGCCGATGGCCACGATCTTAAGCCGTGGGTTGCGGCGTTCCGTAGATTGGCTAAGGATACCTGTCGCGGGTGACGCTTCAGCTGGCCCTGTGTCCATCCCGCCAATCGTCTGACGCAGAATTTTTTGCGCCATGACAGTATTGATGATGGGCCGAAACTTACCGGCCAGCATCTGGAAGTTATGTTGCGGATCATCGCCGTCAGGCTTGGTGATAAAATCATAGGCCCCCAGCTGCAAAGCCTCCAAAGTGACCGCGGCACCCTGCCGGGTATGGGCGCTGACCATTAACACCAATGCCTTAGACTTGATTTCCTGCAGTTTTTTCAAGGTGGTCAGGCCATCCATGACCGGCATTTCCACGTCGAGCGTGATCAAGTCCGGGTCCAGCAGAGCGACTTT
>Ga0172380_10002155_pt1 | contig 31538 bp, 26 predicted proteins | sample Leawe162metaG_FD_119747 | JGI IMG/M metagenome (GOLD analysis project Ga0172380, IMG submission 119747) | Leachate microbial communities from a municipal landfill in Southern Ontario, Canada - Leachate well 162 metaG | ecosystem: Engineered > Solid waste > Landfill > Unclassified | place... | reverse complement strand
TTTCCGAACGAAAGGAATTGCAGTTGAGAAAAAATATGCTGAAAACATGCCTCAGATTCAGGGGGTGGATGACCTGCTCAAACAGGTGATACTGAATCTGCTCACCAATGCGGCGGATGCCTGCGAGGGGGGGGGCTTATCAGCATCAGCACGAGCACGGCGGTGTTCGATAAAAAGGTCGCCATCCGCATTCAGGATTCGGGCAAGGGCATCAGTGCCAAAAATCTGCCCCACATCTTCGAGCCCTTTTTCAGCACCAAACCCCAGGTCAAAGGGGTGGGGCTTGGTTTATCGGTGAGTTACGGTATCATAAAAAGTCACAATGGCAGGATCGAGGTACGCTCCGAGGAAGGCAAAGGCACGGTTTTCACCGTCACCCTCCCCGTTGCCGGGTTAACTGCTGAAAAATCTCTTAATTTAATGGAGACACTCTAAGAACGAGCCCATAAATAAGCTCTCCGGCCGGTCAAAGCCCCACACTGCCCGCCAGAAAATTCCGGTCAGCCGTGCCGGCCAGCTCGGGACGGGCCTCAAGCAGCAGCCGCACTGCAATTTCCGCCCCCCCGCTGGTAAGCTGCAGACAGTTGGCCCAATGGGCCTGGTTATCGTGCTTCACCTTTTTTGATAATACCCGGCAGCAGGTGGCGCCAAACCGTTCACGGAACCGGTCATGCATCTCCCGGACCGTTGCCCGGAATTTCTTTTTTGTGCACCCATCCCTGCCGTGGGGCCCCAGTAACAGCCCCATGGCCGCCACAGACCCGCTGAGCGCGCCGCAGGTGCAGCCCGCCCCGCCCATCCCGTGGCAAAACCCGGCCCCCAGCTGCAGGGCCGCCGCCGGGGAGAGCCCGCCGCCAAAGCCCTGGTTCACCGTGACGATTACCGCTTCGGAACAGCACAGTTTATGGGTGTCATAAAAATTTGCCGCCCGCGCCCCGGCAAGCTGCACCAGCCCTTCCGTCTCCTGCTCTTTCCCGCTCGCGATCTCCGCCATCATTTACCTGCCTTGCAGCGCAAACGATCACAGGATTGCAGCCAATGCATGCAACCCCGTGATCGCGGACTGTTCAATCTTGGGCAAAGGGGGGTGAAACCCGCCCCGCTTATTTTTTCTGGAACGCCAGGCGGTCCTGGCCTGCGGCCATATCAACCACAATGGTATCGCCTTCCTTGAACCTCCCCTCCAGGATCTCCATGGCCAGGCCATCCTGAATATAGCGCTGCATGGCCCTTTTCAGCGGCCGGGCGCCAAAGGTGGGGTGATAGCCGACATCGATAAGAAAATTCCGGGCGGCCCCGGTGAGCTCGATATTGAATTTCTGCTCGCTGATCCTCTTCTGCAGCAGGGCGAACTGGATATCGACAATCCGGGCCAGGTCGGCTTTGGACAGGCTGTGGAAGATAATGGTCTCATCGATGCGGTTCAGAAACTCCGGTTTGAACTGCCGGTGCAGGATATCATCAATCTGCAGCTTCATCTCCTCCCGCCTTTCCTCGCCAAATTCCATGATAAGCTGGCTGCCCAGGTTCGAGGTCATGATGAGGATGGTGTTCTTGAAATCCACGGTCCTGCCATGGCCATCGGTCATGCGGCCGTCATCGAGAATCTGCAGCAGCACGTTAAAGACATCGGGATGGGCCTTTTCTATCTCGTCAAACAAAATGACCGAATAGGGTTTGCGGCGCACCGCTTCCGTCAGGTGGCCGCCTTCCTCATAGCCGACATAGCCGGGAGGAGCGCCGATCAAGCGGGCCACCGAATGCTTCTCCATGAATTCGGACATATCAAGCCGGATCATGGCGTGTTCACTGTCAAAGAGAAACGCGGCCAGACTTCTGGCCAGTTCCGTCTTGCCCACCCCGGTGGGGCCGAGAAAAATAAAGGAACCCAAGGGGCGGTTCGGGTCCTGCAGTCCTGCCCTGGCCCGGCGGATGGTGTTGGCAATGGCGTCGATGGCCTCCTTTTGCCCGACCACGCGCTGAGCCAGCTTTTCATCGGCATGGACCAGTTTGGCCTTTTCCCCCTCCAGCAGTCTATCCATGGGAATCCCTGTCCACTTGGCAACCACTGAGGCAATATCAGCCTCGGACACCTCTTCCTTCAGCATCTGATGGTCTTTCTGGATTTCCGCCAGATGCCCGTTTTCAAAGGCCAGCTGCTTTTCCAGCTCGGTAATCCGGCCATAGCGGATTTCCGCCACCCTGCTCAGATCACCCACCCGCTCCGCCTGCTTTTCCTCCTCCCGGGCCTGGTCAATGCCGGCCTTGATGCCGCGTATTTTCTGGATGATCTCTTTCTCCAGGGACCAATGCCCTTTCATGCCCTGCAGCTGTTCATTGATGTCAGCGAGTTTTGCCTCAAGCTTGTGCAGCCGTTCGCGGGAGGCGGCATCCTTCTCCTTTTTCAGGGCCTCGCGCTCAATCTCCAGCTTGATGCGATGGCGCTCCACCTCGTCAATCTCCGTGGGCATGCTGTCAATCTCAATACGCAGCCGGGAGGCCGCCTCGTCAATGAGATCAATGGCCTTGTCCGGCAAAAACCGGTCGGTGATATAGCGCTTGGACAGGGTCACCGCCGCAACGGTGGCGGAGTCCTTGATGCGTACCCCATGGTGCACCTCGTATTTTTCCTTGATGCCGCGCAGGATGGCGATGGAATCCTCAATGGACGGCTCCTGCACCAATACCTGCTGAAAACGGCGCTCCAGGGCCGGGTCCTTTTCAATCTTGCGGTACTCATTCAAGGTGGTGGCGCCGACACAGTGCAGCTCACCCCTGGCCAGGGCGGGTTTGAGCATATTGGAGGCATCCATCGCCCCTTCAGCCGCGCCAGCACCCACCAGGGTATGGATCTCATCAATAAAGAGGATGATCTCCCCTTCCCGTTTTTCCACCTCCTTCAGCACCGCCTTCAAGCGGTCCTCAAACTCGCCGCGGTATTTGGCGCCGGCCACCAGTGCCCCCATATCAAGTGCCATAACCTGCCTGTTGCGCAGCGACTCCGGGATATCGCCCATGACGATGCGCTGGGCCAGACCCTCGACAATGGCGGTCTTGCCCACGCCGGGCTCGCCGATGAGCACCGGATTATTCTTGGTGCGCCGGCTCAGCACCTGCACCACCCGCCGCACCTCATCATCCCGGCCGATAACCGGGTCCAGCTTGCCCCGTTTGGCCAGATCGGTGAGATTCCGGGCATATTTCTCCAGGGCCTGATACTTCTCCTCAGGATTGGGGTCAGTGACCCGCTGACTGCCCCTGATGTCGGCCAGGGCCCGGAGGAAGCTCTCTTTGCTCACCCCGTTGGCCTTGAGCAGCTCAGCCCCCTTAGCGCCCCTTTCCCCCAGAATACACAGAAAGAGATGCTCCTGGCTGACATACTCATCCTTCATGCCGGCAGCCTCTTTAAAGGCCTGGTCAAGCAGAATCCTGATCCGCTGGGAGGCATAGACCTGCCCGAATCCCGAGCCGCTCACCTTGGGCAGCTGTTCCAGCAGTTTCTCAATCTCGGCGGCAATGCGGGCCGGATTTGCCCCGATTTTCTGCAGTACGGGAATGATAACGCCGTCAGCCTGCTGCAGCAGCACCGCCAGCAGATGCTCCGGCAGCATCTCCTGCTGGCCCTTCTGGCCGGCCAGTGTCTGGGCCGCCTGCAGGGATTCCTGGGATTTCACCGTGAATTTATCAAATTGCATATCTGGATCTCCAAAAAACCGGTTACCGGTTCACAATAATTTTGCTAAAAAAACATTCAATTGAGGTGCACTGGAGTTCTGGCGGTCAGCAAACAGCCGGCAGGCAGCCCGGGTGGCTGGACCCGGACTGCCGTTCGGCCGTTTTACTGCTGGACCATCATGTACATGAGCAGAAAAAAGAGGAGGAGAAAAACTTGTGAGGCTTAGGAAATATAATTAAGTACAGGTTGTTTGCCTGTCAAGCTGACCGGCTGATTTTACCTGATTTTTTTGTGGCGCTGCGGGAAACTGCCAAAAGCCAGAGGGAGCCCTGCCCCCCCCTTAATTGGGGCCTTTGCGATTTTTATTCACCGAACGGATGTATCCGGCAGGGTGCCACGGGAGGCCTCGACCTTGATGTAGTGGAGCATGACCGGTGCGAGAATCATCCCTGGGATACCCATCAATTTCTCGCCGAGGATCAGCCCAAGGAGAGTCAGCCACATCGGGTTCTTGATGCGGTTGCCGATGATCTTGCTGTTTAAAAAAAATTCCAGCTTGTGGATCGTCACCAAAAAAATAAGCGCCCACAGGGCCGTTCTGGGTGAGATGGTCAGACCGACGCTGAGGATAAGCGAATTGCTGAGGAGATTACCCACAATCGGCATGAGACCGAAGACAAAGGTCAACCCGGAAAGCACCATGGCAAACGGATAATCGTTCCAGAGCAGAAAGACCAGGGTCAGCAGGAAGTTGATGAAGGAGATGATGAGCTGCGCCCCCATGACCGTGGCAAAACTGGCGTAGAAGGTATGAGACCGCTCCATCAGCTCGGCAAAGGTCCGGTCGTAGAGGTTGTTACGGGTGGCGGCCAGCTCCTCACCCGCTGGGGGCCGGGAACTGAGAAAAATACCGACCGCAATGACAAGGCCGATAATGAAATTGATAAAGTGCACCAGGATGAACTGAGTATACTTGCCGATGTTCTCAAGCTTGTCCATGGCGAATTCCAGGGCCTTTCCCTTCAGATCCGCGAAGTTGGCGAACCTGGGGTCGATGCCGAGCTTTTCCGCGTATTCAAGCACCACAGGGATCGAATGGCGGGCGATCTCCGGCAGCTCGATCACCGCGTTGCGGAAAAAGAGATAAAAACCATAGCCAAAACCGGCCAACAGCAGGGCACAGAGGAATATGGACAGCCACTTCCGGTCGCCGTAACAGAATTTCCGCAGGGCAAAGATGGCGAACAGACAGGTCAGCATGAGGGTAGTCATATGCAGCCAGCCGACAAAAGCCAGGGCCAGAAAGATGATGCCATACGAGAGCCGGACCGGGATATCCCTTGAAAAAAAGATTGTCTGGTCGTATTTGACTTTATTCGCTTCAGCTGTCATTTTATCGATAATTGTTTATAAAAACGTTTTCGCAGGGGATATATAACAAAAAAATAATTAAAAAGCCAGGCCGATGCCGGCATGAACCGTAATGCATTTCCTCCCTTTCCATGTCCGGATCAGAACTTCATACAAAATCCAAGCCGCTTGGCGCAGTAGACCTTAAAAAAGGCCCTCGTCAAGAGAATAAGTATCCCAGTCATGAAAAAAGTTGCTGTCTTGCGAGGGCGCGACGTCCGGATTTACGCGAACTTTGCCGGTGACTCCAGTTTGTGAGCTGCACCCGTTATTTCAAGCACAAGGTGCCAGCTGAACCGGATATTTTTGAGCGTTTTTGTTTATAATGATTAACGTTCAGCGAACATTAAAAAAAAACAAACGGGAGACCCCTTTTCAGTCCGCATGAATACTCAGGATGCGACCGCCCGATGCCACACGTACAGACTTGGGAAGATATCGGATCGTGCGCACCAACTGGAGATCGAGAGCAATCAGCCGCGCCGGCCCTTGATCATCAGTGGTCAGGGGCGCCAAATACAAAAATTTGTCGGACTGATACCAGATTACTGCGGGAGCGGTGATCACCGTGTCCTCCTGCTGGGCCGCTGTGTGGGAAGGGGAGGCGGCGATACCAGGCAAACGGATGGCAGCGGGGCTGTCGGCCCCGATCTGCAGTTCGGCGATGTCCGGTTGGCCTCCCCCGAAGTTGTACGGGATATTCGGATAGACCTCATGGGCAAAGCCAACCAACAGCAGGGGCAAGGCAACAAACAGATAACCAATCGACATCACAGGCTTTAACAGAGGGGAACTAACAGCAGCTAAGATGTCAATGTTCGGGGATCGGCTCGCGGCGCTGTCCTCCCGGTCTCCGCTGAAGCGCCGTGCCAAACGCAACATCAGCGGGAGCAGGGCCGGTATGATCAAGAGACTTGCCGCGATGATCTTCGGATGCCTGAATGTTTCGAGAAACTGGACATAGCCGGTCTGAAAGTCAGACACCATGAACTTCCACGTCCAAGCGCTTCGGGTAAATCCGGCCTCCCACGTCCTCCCCCACGGGTACATGTAACCAAATATAATCCCGGCGAACCACGAAATCGCCCCTGTCATGAAGAGTGCGGCGAGGACGATGCCGAGACATCTCGCAAATTTCCCCAGCGGCGGAAGTATCGACGACACACAGGTGCGGGCGCAGATGCAGATCGCTATTGGCATCGACACCACAACCAGCAGCAGGAGGAAGGTGTAGAAAACGAACAGGAAGCCGGTCATGATGTTTCGCGCCTGCAATGAGGTGAAGTCGGAGATGCCGAGCTTCATCAGGTGCATGTTAGAAACGAGTAGTCCAAGCCCATAGAGGACGCCGAGCACAACTGTCACGAGTTTTATTGCGAGTTCGGCATCCGCCGTGAGGGTGTTTTTTTCTGTAGCGTTTCCGCCAGGCATTCCGCCCTCCTTTGGTTACGTTGCGCAACCTGCCATGCTCCACCGCAGACACGCAATCACCGGTAACAGATCCTGCGGGTACGGATCACATCCGGATGGGCCGCGATGATGGCGAGCACCTCGTCGGTGATGCAGTCTTCCAGATCGATGATGTTATAGCCGATCACGCCGTTGCTCTCATTGAGGTAACTTGCGATATTGATGCCGTGGGAACCGATGGTCTGTGAGGCAAAGCCGATCATGCCGGGTATGTCCCGGTTGATCATGATCAGCCGGTTATGGGTCGTATCGCCGGGGATGGATTCAACATTGGGAAAGTTGACACTGTGGCTGACCGAGCCATGCTCAAGATAGGCCATCAGCTCCCGCACCGCCATGGTGGCGCAATGTTCTTCGGATTCCTCGGTGCTTGCCCCGAGATGGGGAGTGGTGATCACCCTGGGGTGATCGATGAGGGCCGTGGAAGGAAAATCCGTAATATAACAGCCGAGTTTGCCGGCATCCAGGGCGGCGCGCACGTCCTCATCATTCACCACGCCTCCCCTGGCATAATTGATCAACATGGCGCCATCCGGCATCCGGGCCAGCAGGTCCCGGTTGACAAAGCCCCTGGTCTTGTCGTTATAGGGCATGTGCAGGGAGAGGATATGGGCATGCTCCACCACCTCGGAAAGTGAGCGGGCGAGAATGACCCTGGCGGAGAGCATGTGAATATTGCCCAGGGTGGGATTGGGATCAAAGCCGATGGTGCGCATCTCCCGCCGCGCCCCGCCGTTGGCCACCCTGACGCCGATCTGCCCGAGCCCCAGCACACCCAGGGTTTTGCCGGCCAGCTCAAAACCGCGGAAAGCGGATTTCTTGCCCTCCACCTCCTTACTGAGCGCCTCATCGGTCAACGAGGCGAGACCGCGGCAGAATTCAATGCCGGAATGAATATTGCGGGCCCCGATGCCGGCCATGACAAAAACCAGTTCCGCCACCGCATTGGCGTTTGCCCCGGGGGTGTTGAACACGCAGATGCCGGCCTGGGTGGCCCGCTCAACCGTTATATTATTGACACCTGCCCCGGCCCTGGCCACGGCCAGCAGGGAGGAAAATTTGTCCGTATCTATCTTGCTGCTTCGGACAATAATGCCCTGGGGGTCCTTTTCGTCCGCCGAGACCTGATACTCCTCGCCCAACAGGACCAGCCCGGCCCGATCGATTTTATTAACCAGCCTGATGCGCCACTTTTCCATCCCTGCCCCCTTTTTCAGGTCGGTTCGCGAACCGCCCCTACACTCCTGACTCCTGACTCCTCACTCCTCACTCCTCACTCCTCACTCCTCACAAAACAATAAGGGGAAATGTCTTCGCATTTCAACGAAAAACATTTCCCCTTATCAGATCAGGAGACTAGTGGAAGCAAGAAAATCCTACGGCATCACAGACACACCTGACTCCGGCCGTTATCCTTGGCCTGATAGAGCAGCTCATCGGTACTCTGCAGCCACTGCTCGATGGTCATGTCCGGCTGCCACTGGCTCAGTCCGATGCTCACCCCGAGTTTCTGGTTTGGCGCCGAGTAGATGGCCAGATCATCAATGGCCTTGCAGAGCCTTTCGGCCAGCACCTTGGCGGATTCGAGACCGGTTTCCGGCAGGACCAGAAAAAATTCATCGCCGCCCATGCGGACCAACAGATCACTGCTGCGCACCATGGCTTTGAAGGTGTCCGCCACCCTTTTTAATACGCGGTCGCCCTCGGCATGGCCAAGATTGTCGTTTACCTGCTTGAAGCGGTCCAGATCCATGCTGGCAATGGTCAGCGGATGATGATGGCGCTTGCTGTTATCCATCAGCGGCCCGATGCGTTCCTCAAACACCCGCCGGTTGGCAAGCCCGGTCAGGGTATCGCGCCGGGCGATGACAAAAAGGTCTTCATAATCGAGTGCCCGCTGCAAGGGTTCCCGCAGGATCGCCAGGGCCTGATTAATCAGGGACGCCTCTTCGGCATCAATCCCCATGCTTTGCCGCAGGACAAGCACCAGACCGCTGGAATCCATGGCTCCCAGATGCCAGTTCTGCACATAAAAATCCTCTTCATACCAGCCACGCCCTGCGTTTTCCGGCTGGGATTCGAAAAGCTTCGCCGCCAGTTGGAATATCCGCTGCCGATCCGGGCCGTGGCAGGAACTGTACATATAACTGCGCTTTCTGTCCGGATTATGATAGGCCACCAGATCATGTTCCACCAGAGGCATGAGCCAGACCGAAAAAGCCTCGATCATGCTCGGCAGATCAACCGCGCCGGCCAGACGGGCATGCAGTTCATTGAGCAACGAAAGGCGTGCCGTTTTCTTCTTGAACTGATCAAGTTCCGCCATGAGGCTTGTCATGTCAACATGCCGGAAGCCGCGTCCCATATTTTCCGCTTGTGAGAAAGAGACTGATTGACTCATTTAACTGACTCCTTTTCCAATGAAAACAATCCTTGATCAGTCTCATTAGCCATTTCCATGCCACGACATCACCCCTCATGCCATTCCGAACCTTTACGCTCAACAACTAATTGATATAAAATATATTTTTTCAATTCTTCCATGTTACCCGCCCACGCTACCCGGTAAATTTTGCCTAGTGCCTGCCGGGCAGATGAAGACAAGCAGGCAAAAATAACCGGACAAGTGTCATTTTTCTAACACCAGTAGCGGCATTTCCTGCCGAACCAATGATATATTCTCCTTTAAATCAAGATGTTATGGCACAAACCACCTGACACGGGCAAGGAAGGGGGGCGGGACAGGAAAAAAATACGCTCCCGGCCAGGGGCGCGGGAGCGGAAGGAAAGGAGAAGAGATTTACTCTATTACTGTCGGGTCAAAAAACTTTTCCCACGCAGAGCACACAGTGAACGCGGAGAACGTTTTTTATATCAATATTTCAGACCGACTTTGTCCAGGACCTGATCAAGGGTCACGCTGGCCTTTTCCCTGGCCTTATCGGCGCCCTTGGCCAGCACCTGGCGCAAATAGCCGGGATCCGCGCTGAGCTGCTCTCTTTTCTCCCGGGCCGGGCGGAAATATTCCCAGAGCAGATCAACCAGTTCGAGCTTCAGATAACCATAGGCGGCGCCGCCGTTCACATACAGATCATGCACCTCTTTCAGCCGGTCTGCGGGGGCAAAGAGTTTGAAGATGTTATAGAGGTTGCATTTGTCCGGGTCTTTCGGGGCTTCCACCGGCGCTGCATCGGTGACAATAGCCATCACTCTTTTTTTCAAGGACTTGGCATCCAGAAAAATACCGATGGTATTGCCATAGGATTTGGACATTTTCTGCCCGTCAAGCCCCGGCACGGTGGCCACATCATCCGCAATAGCCGCTTCGGGCACCACAAAGGTCTCGCCGTAGTTGTTGTTGAACTTGATGGCAATATCCCGGGCCACCTCAAGATGCTGTTTCTGGTCCTTGCCCACCGGCACCAGGTCAGCCTGATACAGCAGGATATCCGCGGCCATGAGCACAGGGTAGGAGAAAAGCCCGTGGCTGGCGGCGATCCCTTTGGCCACCTTGTCCTTATAGGAATGGCAGCGCTCCAGCAGACCAATGGGGGTAAGCGTTGACAGGATCCAGGTCAGCTCGGTTACCTCCGGCACATCGGACTGCACCCAGAAAATGCATCGTTCCGGATCAAGCCCCAGGGCGAGAAAATCAGCGGCCGCCTCCAGGGTGTCCTGCGCCAGCGCCTTGCTGTCGGTTACCGAAGTCAAGGCATGCAGATTGACGATAAAGGCATACAGCTCGCCCCGGTCCATGTTGTTGATCATGGGACGCATCATGCCGAAATAATTGCCTATGTGAAGTTTTCCAGAGGGCTGGATTCCTGAGAGTATTTTCATAAAATCTGATCATTAAAATTAACATTTAGGAGCCGTTACGAAATAACCTCTGCTTTTTTGACCATTTCGTTACGGCTCTTTATGCCGTTTCGGCCATCCGGATGACGACATTATTTTGCTTCAACGGCTTAACCTAAGGGCCGCGACCGTGACCTGTTGTTTATACCCATCATGGGCAAGAAGGACAATAAAAAAAGGGAGCAAACCAGCTCCCTTTTTCATCAGCTCTGCCTGCCGAACCGGTCAGAGGTTATTTCACCTCTTCAAAATCGGCATCAACCACATCATCATCGTCCTTCTTTTTGGCGCCGGCTCCTGCTTCGGCCCCGGCAGCACCGCCACCGGCAGCGCCACCCGCATCACCGCCCGGATGGGCCTTGGAGGCCTGGGAGTACATGATCTCGGCAAGCTTATGGGAGGCCTGGGTCAGCTCTTCCGTGGCTGCCTTGATGGCATCCGCATCATTGCCTTCCAGCGCCTTCTTCACTTTTACAATGGCACTCTCTACCTTGCCTTTTGTTTCGGCATCCACCTTGTCGCCAACCTCTTTCAGGCTCTTTTCCGTGGCATAAATCATGGAATCGGCATTATTCTTGGCCTCAACCAGGGCCTTGCGTTTCTTATCCTCCTCGGCATGGGACTCCGCGTCACGCTTCATCTTCTCGATTTCCTGTTCGGACAGGCCGCTGGACGCCGTGATCCTGATGGACTGCTCCTTGCCGGTGCCCAGGTCCTTGGCCGACACGTGCAGAATGCCGTTGGCATCAAGATCAAAGGTAACCTCGACCTGCGGCACCCCGCGGGGGGCAGGCGGAATATCCGTCAGCTCAAAACGGCCGATGCTCTTGTTATCCCCGGCCATTTCCCTCTCGCCCTGCAGAACATGAATCGACACCGCCGGCTGATTATCCGCCGCCGTGGAGAAGATCTGGCTCTTTTTGGTGGGAACCGTGGTGTTTTTCTCGATCAGCCTGGTGGTCACCCCGCCCAGAGTTTCAATACCCAGGGAAAGAGGCGTCACATCAAGCAGCAGCACGTCCTTGACATCGCCCTTGAGCACGCCGCCCTGGATGGCGGCACCGATGGCCACCACCTCATCCGGATTCACCCCCTTATGGGGCTCCTTGCCGCCGAAAATCTCCTTGACCATCTGCTGCACCTTGGGCATCCTGGTCATGCCGCCCACCAGGATGACCTCATCAATGTCGGCAAGAGACAGCCCGGCATCCTTCAGGGCGGTCTTGCACGGACCAATGGTCCGGTCAATCAGATCACCCACCAGGGCTTCCAGTTTGGCGCGGCTCAGCTTGATATTGAGATGTTTCGGACCGTTTGCGTCGGCGGTGATAAAGGGCAGGTTGATTTCCGTTTCCATGGTGGAGGAAAGCTCTTTTTTGGCCTTTTCCGCCTCCTCCTTCAAACGCTGCAGGGCCATCTTGTCCACCCGCAGGTCAATACCCTGGTCCCGCTTGAACTCATCGGCCAGCCAGTTGACAATGCGCATGTCAAAATCTTCACCACCTAAAAAGGTATCGCCATTGGTGGATTTAACCTCGAAAACCCCGTCCCCGATTTCCAGAATGGAGATATCAAAGGTACCGCCGCCAAGGTCATAGACGGCAATGGTCTCTTCACCCTTTTTATCCAGGCCGTAGGCCAGGGACGCGGCTGTGGGCTCATTGATGATCCGCTGCACGTTGAGGCCGGCGATGCGGCCGGCATCCTTGGTGGCCTGGCGCTGGCTGTCATTGAAGTAAGCGGGAACGGTGATGACCGCATCCGTTACCTCCTCGCCCAGATACTCCTCGGCGGTCTGCTTCATTTTGCCCAGAACCATGGCGGAAAGCTCCGCCGGGGTGTACTTCTTGCCGTCCACTTCAACAACCGGGCCGCCATCCTTGCCTTCCACTATCCTGAACGGGCTGATCTCAATGGACTTCTTCACTTCCGCATCACTGAACTTGCGGCCGATCAACCGCTTCATGGCAAAGATGGTTCTTGTCGGATTGGTAACCGCCTGCCGTCTGGCCACCTGGCCAACCAGCCGTTCGCCGCTGTCCGAAAACGCAACCACTGACGGCGTTGTCCTGTTTCCTTCCGCGTTGGTCAGCACCTTCGGCTCGCCACCTTCCATGACTGCAACGCACGAGTTAGTTGTCCCCAAGTCAATTCCTATAATTTTACCCATGATAAATCTCCAAAAAATCTATTTTTCAACACCGGCAATTGCCTGCTGTTTAGTTCTTTTTCGCCACGACAACCTTTGCCGGACGGATTAACCTGTCTTTATACCTATATCCCTTCTCGAATTCCCGCAGGACACAGTTGGGATCAACCTCACCACTTGCCTCCATGGCCAAAGCCTCATGGATATTCGGATCAAACGGAACGCCGATGCTTTGCAGGGGAACCAGTTCGAATTTTTCCAGGGCGGTCAGCAACCCCTTGTAAGTCAGCTCCACCCCGGCCAGCAGATCACCCGCATTGTTTGTTTTACGGCCCTGCTCAATGGCCCGCTCCAGATTATCGATGCACGGCAGCAGCTCTTTGAAAACCTGCTCTTCCGCATATTTCAAGGCCAGAGCCCGATCACGCTCCATCCGCTTCCTATAATTTTCGAACTCTGCGGCCAGCCTTAACAGTCGGTCTGCTGTTTCAGCCGCTGCCAGGCGGGCCTGCTCAAGCTCATTCACTTCAGTAGAATCCGCTCCTTCCGCGACCAATTCCGCCGCAACCTCGACTTTTTCCGCACCCTGCTCATCCGGATTACGAATTTTGTCGACGATTTCCTCTTTTTCTGCCACCAGCTCCTCCTTTCCTATCCCGCAAGCATGCCTCATCCCGGAATAAATCCAAGAATTTTGGTTTGGTTTACAATAAATATAGCAAATAGAAATTTGTACCAGGCAAACGAGTTTGCTTCCCTGCCATCGCCGATGGCTTCTCAGGGCGCCTCCGTTCTGAGGAATAATAAGTATGCTCTTTTTCGTTGTCAAGTAAACAGGGAATATAGTTGACTTTCCTGATTATTTACCCTTAATCCGCACTACTCCTTGATTTTCCGGGAAATTATCTGCTACCCTGATTAACAGAATACTCTTTGCTTCTCTTAATCGATGATACCGGCAGGATGTTTAACGCAATGCGGCACAAAAAAAAATTGCTCACCCTCCTTGTTCTCTTAACCGCCCTGTTCTGCAACCTGCGGTCCCACGCCGAAATGCGGCCGGTGCTGAAAAACAGAGCCGGCTACCCGCCGTTTGATGTCCTCCGGGAGATTCTTGCCACCGGCCGCCAGATAAAAGGCGCCGCGGCTCTGCCGCCAAGCAGTTCCGCGGCGCCGCACCTCACCTGGCTTGCCGATGCGGATGCCAGGGTGCAGCCGGAATTCATCATCGCCCAGCCCGACCAAAAAATTTATACGGTACGCAATCTGGCCAACCAGCTTGACACCTCACTCGGGGCAATTGATTACGGCGTCCTCTATCTGCACAGCCCCATTCTGCTCATCACCGGCAATACCGACAGCGAAGCCATCCGCCTTTTTGACGGCGGGTATGCGGATCTGGAACAGACCATTCGCCGCGAACTCGACCATCTCAATGTACCGCTGGGCTATCCATCCAAAAACAACCAAAAAAGGGACAGGGAACATGAACTCAGGATGGTTGAAAAGAATGTCGACTACCAGGTCCAGCAGGCAATGGAGCGTTACCGGGACAGAATCAGCAACAGCCGGCTGGTGGTGGTGGGAAGTGTACTTGATATCGCCAACGACTATGGCAGGGGTGCCAATCAGCTGATCATCATCAACATCAATGGCGAGACGGACGGGGGGAAAATCAGGAAGATGCAGCTGCTGCGCATACTTGACCCGAAGCTGCTGGCCAATATCGGCCGGCCGGCAGCTTCGGAGCTGTAAAGAAACTAAGAGGCGAGATATTTTCTGATATTTGCCCCAATGGTGGCAAAAATCATGCGGAAGGCGTCCTCATCCCTTTCCAGCAGGGTGATCCTGAAACCCTGCATCGGCGTGGCAAACGAGGAGAGCGGCACCACGCAGATGCCGGTTGCGCCAAGCAGATAATAGACAAAGCGCTTGTCCAGGGAGACATTGGCCGGGCTCACCAGCCTTTCAATTTCGGCGCGGACCTGGCTGTTCTCGATCTCCAGGGTCTGCCCATGGGTCAGAGCGCCCTCCTGGAAGGCCACGCTCATATAAAAGGCGCCGTTGGTGCGGTTAACGATCACCCCGTCGATATCCTTCAGGGCCTCATAGGCGATGTTGGAGTATTTCTCATACCGTTCCACCCGCTCGGCCAGGTAGTTGCCGTACTCCGGATGGCTGACAATGCGGGGATAGGCCCGCTGCGGCAAGGTGGTCGAGCAGACCTCCACCATCTTGGAATTGAGAATCGACTGAACGTATTTCTCAAACATCGGGTCACGGTGGCCGTTATACACCTCAATCCAGCCGCAACGCGAACCGGGCCAGGGCATCTCCTTGGAAATGCCCCGCATGGCGATGGCCGGCACCTCGCCGACGATATCGGAAATCGGCACGGTCTTTTTGCCGTTATAAACGATATTATGGTACACCTCGTCGCAAATGATAAAAAGATCATAGCGGCGGGCCAGTTCAATCATGCCGCGCAGGATGGCTTCCGGGTAGACCGCGCCGGTGGGGTTATCCGGGTTGATGATGAGAATGCCGGCCACCGCCGGATTATATTTGATCCTTTTTTCCAGATCATCAAGATCGGGGTACCAGTTGTTTTCCGGATCAAGGATATAGGTCACCGGCCGGTCGCCGGCATGGGCCGCCTCCGCGGATGAGTGGGTGGTATAACTCGGGGTTGGCACCACCACCCGGGCGGTTGGGCGCAGCATGCCGAAAACCTTGGTGATGGCGTCTCCCAGCCCATTGAAGAAAAGAATATCATTGGCGCTGATCTGGGCTCCGCCCCGCTGGTTGCGCCGCTCGGCGATAAACTGTCTGGTTTCCAGCATACCCCTGGTGGGAGAATAACCATAGGTGGCGTCTTCCATGACCAGTTCCGCCACAATCTCCCTCATCCAGGTGGGGATCTTCTCCCCCTTGGCCACCGGATCACCGATGTTTTCCCAGTATGTCTTCATACCCAGTTCTTGTAATTTCTCGCCGACACTGACAATATTGCGAATCTCGTAGGTCAGCTCGCCTGCACCGATATGCACTATGTTCGTACGCATCTATCTGTTCCTCTGCCCCGCACGGGAAAAAAAAGAGATTAAAAATTGAACAAACGCTTCTAGTACCACACCGGCAAAAGATAGTCAACTAACCGTTAAGCTATCCCGCCCTGATGCCGATGAGGGAGGTAAGACCAAGATTTTCCAGGGAGGGAAGATGATGGCTGACATCTGGAGATTTTCCATCAAAGACGATATGGTGAGCAGCGGTAAAAAACAGCGGCAGCGGATTTCACGAAACGGCTGCAACGAACCCTTCAAGAACCGCTACTGGTGTCCGAAATGCCAATGGTTCCAGAAAGAACCATGTCCATTTATCAACCGCCGCGAATGCGACAATTATAAAGCGATGTGCGGCAGCCTCTGATGCATCCTGCCGGGCCGTGATGAATTCCTATGGCAACTCGTTAATTATCTGCCGCCGCAGACGGCTAGACGGCAAGATGAAAAACGCCCTGCCCCTTGGCAGTGGCCAGATAGCGAGAAGCGGCGCGGGCTGCGACAGCGGACTTCCGGCTGTCCACCGCCGTGCCGTCAGCCGGGGTGGCGGATGCGTTATCTCCCGTCTCACCTTCCGCCTTTTCCGCCGCCGTTCCTTCCTGAGTTCCCTCCCGCTGCTCTTCCGGCCTCATTCCCTGGGTATTGAGCTCCAGCCTGGCCTCTGAAATGGTCACGGCAGCAGCCTGGGCAACCTTCCGGTCCTGGGGCGAGGGATTGGCCGGGGCCAAAGCTGCGGCCCTGACCCGCATCATCTTGCCCACGGTTTCCTCGGGAGTCGCCCCCTGGGAGGTATCGATCTGCACCTCGCCGCCCACCGCGTAGTTCCGGCCGTCCGGGCCTTTCTGATAGGTAAAGGAGGCCCCACCCTTGGCCAACCCTCCTGCCGCGGCAAGGTGCGCCTGCTCATGGGCGCGGACTGCCGTATCCGCTTTTTTAAGCTCAGCGAGCTGGGCCACTTCAGCCGGATTCAGCGGCTCGCCATTAACGCCTTTGCTTGGAGAACTGCCGGGAGCGGCTGCTTGGGCAGTATCTGCCGCCGGTTCCTGTTCGTCGGCAACCGATGCCGTTCCCGCTGCCTCACCTTCTGCCGCCTCTTCGGCTCCTGCCGGTGCCCCTGCCGCGGCATCGGAAGCCTGCGCCATTGCCTGGCCGGCATAGACCCTGGCGCCATACGCGGCATGGTTTCCGCCGCGAAAGCCTGCCCCGGCAAGGGATCCCTCTCCTCCAGCCCTGTTCTGCCAATGCCGTCCGACCAGAAACTGATCCCTTTCTTCGTCCGCTGGGCTCTGCTGGGCCGCGGGCAGGGACCGGCCGGCAACATCACCAGCCGCCGGCACGGGGGTGGGATACATTTTAGCAAGGATTGCGTTTAGTCCAGCCATTTTACTTTAACGCCGTATCTTCAAGTGACCATAAATCTGCGGCAGGCCGCAGTATAAAAATAACTCTGGTTATCATTTTTATTATCGTCGCAATGGGGGCCAACTTCAATCTTTTTATAAAAAAAAATCCCGGGCAGCGCCGGGGCTGCCAGGGATTATGAGACGTGCGATTCGTTGAAGGCTGGGATTACCTGCGCTCGCTGATCGGCACAAAGGGTCTGCGTTTGGGCCCGGTATAAATCTGCCGCGGCCTGCCGATGCGCCAGTTCGGATCATCCCACATCTCCTTCCAGTGGGCTATCCAGCCCGGCAGACGCCCCAGGGCAAACATCACGGTAAACATATTGCTTGGAATGCCGATGGCCCGGTAAATGATGCCGCTGTAAAAATCCACGTTCGGGTAAAGGTTTCTGGCAACGAAATATTCGTCTTTCAGGACAACCTCTTCAATTTCCCTGGCGATATCAAGCAGGGGATCGGAGGTGATTCCCAGGGAGGCGAGCACCTCGTCGCAGGCATTTTTGATGATACGGGAGCGGGGGTCATGGCTCTTATACACCCGATGCCCGAAACCGACCAGGCGGAAAGGGTCTTTGGGGTCTTTGGCCCGGTCAAGATATTTCATGTAATCGCCGCCGCTTTCGTAAATCTCTTCGAGCATTTCAATAACGGCCTGATTTGCCCCGCCGTGCAGTGGTCCCCACAGGGCACTGATGCCGGCTGAAATGGAGGCATAAAGATTGACCTTGGCACTGCCCACCAGTCTCACCGTGGAGGTTGAACAGTTCTGCTCATGGTCGGCATGGAGGATGAGCAGCTTGTTTAAGGCGGCGACCACGGCATCGCTTACCGCATAGGGCCTGACCGGCGAATCAAACATCATATTGAGAAAATTGGCGCAGTAGGAATAGTCGTGCCGTGGATAGACCAGCGGCTGCCCCATGGATTTCTTATAGGAAAAGGCGGCAATGGTGCGGATTTTCGAGATGAGCCGGGCCGCCATCATATCAATATTCTCGCCGGGATTATCATTCATCTCCGGGTAAAAATTACACAGGGAATTCACCATGGAGGAAAGAATGGACATGGGTGGGGCGTAGGGCGGAAAATGATCAAAGAAATGAATCATATCCTCGTGAATCAGGGCAAAACCGCCGAGCAGCCGGCTGAACTCCGACAACTGCGGCTGGGTGGGCAGACTGCCATGCACCAGCAGATAGGCCACCTCGACAAAAGAACAGTTTTCCGCCAGTTCCTCGATGCCATACCCCCGGTAATTCAGGATGCTTTGCTCGCCATCAAGGAAGGTGATGGCGCTGGCGCAGGAACCGGTATTCATAAAGCCGGAATCGATGGTCACGTAGCCGGTTTGAGCCCGCAATTTTCTGATATCTATAGCCTTTTCCCCTTCCGTTCCTTCAATAATCGGCAAGATATAGGTTTGCCCATCTATTATAAGTTCCGCTTTTTTAGCGGAGATAAAGTCTTCTAGCATAATTTTATCCTTATATTTTCGTCCACGCCCAACAGCCAGCCTGCCGGAACAATTGCGGCTATGGAAATATGACCAGCGGTATGCAGATAAGAGCTGTTTTTTTTTGCCGAGTCAGCAGGCACGCAGGTGCGGAAACCAAGAAAAACGCCCGGGCATTGACAAGTGTGACATTTAAGAGCTGTTGCGAAATAACATGGCCATTTTTTCAATTTCGTTACGGCTCCTTATACCCCTCAAGGGGGTACTGAAAAGAGTGCCGTCCCGCGCATTTCTCTGGCTATGTTATTTTTTTACAACGGCTTACGGGGTCATCGGTGATTGACGAACGGCTCCTTAGTAATTATATAAAGGGCGATTATATGCAAATTTTACCCAACTTTCAATAAGTAACATGCTGACCACCGCATTTCGCAATCTATAACACATAGTTAAACCTCACTGCGGAAGACAAAATGACAACCCCTAACGCCGCGCTTTATCAACAGCGGCTGCAGAAATTTATTGAGCAGGTCACCCTTTATCCGGTTTCCTGCGAAAAGCTTGCCTGCGGCAGGACGGATGAACAATGGCTTGACGCCGTGCTGGCAGGGGGCGCCCGTATCGTGCAGCTGCGGGACAAAGTGTCAGACGACCGGACCTTTTTTGCCAAGGCCCAGGTCTTCAGACGCAAAACAGCCGAGGCCGGCGCCCTGTTTATCGTCAACAACCGGCTGGACATCGCGCTGCTTGCCGAGGCGGACGGCATTCATCTCGGCAACAGTGACCTGCCTGCCCGGGAGGTGCGCCGCCTGGCGCCGGACCTGCTCATCGGCGTATCGGCCAACACCAGGGAACAGGCGGCATCGGCGCAAGCGCGGGGAGCAAGCTACTACAACATCGGCCCGCTTTTTCCCACCGCCACCAAAGCCGGGCTGACAAGCTTCCTGGGCGCTGCGGCCATCCCCGCCTTTTCCGCGGCCTCGGACCTGCCGTTTACCGTGATGGGAGGCATTAAACTGGAGCATGTGCCGCGCCTCACCGCCTCGGGGGCCAGCCGCATTGCCGTGGTCACCGCCCTGACCCGGGCCGAAAACATCGAAGAGGAAACCAGGCGCTGGATTGCCGCCATCAACCAGGGCAAAGAAACCGGGAGGAAACAAAAATGATCAGCCGCAGACTCGAAGAAATCAAACTGCTCATGGAGTATGCCGTGCCTGCCGAGGACCGGCAGCAGGCCCTGGCTATGCTGGAGGAATTCAGCGGAGACCGCATAGCGCTTAATCTCTTTCACGCCTTTTACAGCTTTCTGCCGGAAGGACTTGACGACGCCATCAACGGCCTGCAGGTTATCGCCTTGAAGCAGGGCGTTTTCCTGCTCTGCGCCACCACGGGGATAGACAACTATCTCTACGTGGTCAGCCAGGAACAGGCGGAATTTCTCGGCAGTGCGGCAAACGGCATCTGGGACGGCGAGGTGCTGGAATTTTTCGGCTACCCAACCCGGGAGGAAAGCATCCGCAGCCTGGAGGATCTCACCCGCTTCCCCGCCTACAGCCCGGCCAACGCGGATACCAATCTCTGCCCGATCTGTTCTGCGGCCAACGGGGAATTTCACACCCTGGGCTGCCCGGTGGAAGTCTGCCCCTGGTGCGGCGGCCAGCTCACCCACTGCACCTGCCGCTTCACCATTACCGGCAAAGACCGGCTGACAGGCGAAGACGACCTGGAAGCGTTTCATGACCAGCTGACCCGCAAGGGGCGCGTCCCATTTGATGCCAGGGAACAGCGCCCCGCCTACCCCGCCGGCGGGGAGGAGTGACGGAAACCCATTGCGGATTGGGATGGAGGCATCCGGGGCCGGGCATTTTGCACTCCTCGCTTCCCACAGGGCGGTTCACGAACCGCCCCTACGGTCAGGGCGGGCAGGAAACCGGGTAACCACAAGGGTTGCCCCCTACGTCCTGTTGCCTTTGTGCAGACACCAGGTCTGCCCCTACTTCACGGCATGCAGATATTTGTAGAATTCCGCATCCGAGGAGAGAATCATTCTGGTATTGGCGCCGAAGGTATTGCGGTAGGTCTCCAGACTTTTCGAAAAGGCATAAAATTCAGGATCCCGGTTGTAGGCTTCTGCGTAAATCCCTGCCGCCTCGGCATCGGCTTTACCCTTGATCTCTTCCGCCTCCCGGGTGGCCTGGGAGGTGATGAGTTTTAACTCCCGCTCCACCTTACCGAGGATCTCCGCCTTCTGGCCTTCGCCCAGGGACCGTTTTTCCGCGGCAATTCTCTTGCGTTCCGAAATCATCCGCTCGTAGACCTTCTCGCGCACGGTATCGATATAGTTGACCCTTTTCAGCATGACATCAACCAGTTCAATGCCGTAATCCACGGTGAGCTTGGAGGCCGCCTCAAAAATCATCTGTGAAATCTTGTCCCGGCCGAGCTTGATCGGCTCAGCCTTGGCCTCTTCAGCCACCCCGGCATCAAACTGACCCGGCTCCCAGTCGGAGCTTCTGATGATCTCCACCAGATTATTTTTATTGACCAGATCGCGGATCGAACTGTCGACGATATCATCAAGCAGCGTCATCGCCCGCGGCACATTATCCACCGCCTGCAGAAAGCGCAGGGCATCGGAGATTCTCCAGCGGGCGGTGGCATCGATATAAACAAAGGTCTTGTCATTGGTGGGAATCTGGTTCGGGTCCCCGTCCCAGATCAGGATACGCTTTTCAAACAAACGCACCGCCTGGATAAAAGGTTTTTTAAAGTGCAGCCCGGCCTCGGTAACGGGTTGCCCCACCGGGGCGCCGAACTGGGTGACCACGGCCTGGCTCCCCTCCTGCACAATAAAAAACCCGTCCCAAATGGTGATACCGCCGGCAACCACCACGGCAATTAATAAATATCGCACAAATTGATTCACAGTATTCACCCTTTATTTCGTATTTTGAGGAACTGCTTTCCGGCTGCCGGACAGATCCAGAAAAGGCAGGATTGACTGCTGGCCTTTATCAATGACATAGATATCGGCCACAGAGGGCAGAACCTGCTGCATGGTTTCCAGATACATCCTTTTCCTGGTCACCTCTTCAGCCTTTTTGTACTCCTCAAGCACGGCCAGAAACCGGGCGGTTTCACCCTTGGCCAGATTGGTCCGCTCGATGGCGTAACCATGTGATTCTTCAAGTAATTTCTTCGCATCGCCCCGGGCCTTGGGGATCAATTTGTTATAGGTCTGCTCCGCCTCGTTAACCAGACGCTTCATATCCTGATCGGCTTCATTGACCTCGTTAAAGGCAGGCTTGACCTGCTCCGGCGGGTTAACGTCCTGCAGCTTCACCGTCAACACCTTCACCCCGCTCTCATATTTATTCAGGCTTTCCTGCAGCACCCGGGCCGTGGCCGCTTCAATGATCTCCCTATTACCGAGCACATAATCAAAATCCCGATTGCCGACAATGCCGCGGATGGCCATTTCCGAAACGTCCCGCACCGCCTGGTCTACATCTCCCACCTTAAAGACAAACAGAAAGGGATCCTGCACCTTGTACTGCACAATCCATTCACAATCGATGACATTCTTATCGCCGGTCAGCATGAGCGATTCCATATCATACCCCTGCTTGACAAAAACAGATTTCTGCCCCGGTATTCTGGTGCGGAAACCGAACTCCAGCTTACGCACGGTTTCCACATCGACTTTGACCACGTCATCAATGAGGGGGATCTTGAAGTTGAGGCCGGAGGTGGCGAACTTGTTAAACTTGCCCAACCGCAGCACAACCCCTTTCTCGCCGGGCTCAATGGTGTAAAAAGACGAATAAATGACCTGGATGAAAAAAATGATGGCGACAACAGCCACCACCTTCATGATGCTGCCGCCGATATTGGGGCCGGGACCGCCAGGCGCTGTTTCCCTTTCCTCCCGTCCGCCTCCTCTGCCGCCGCTGCCTTCAAAGCTCTCTTTGATCTTTTTCAAAAGAGCGGCAATCATCTCTTCCGGAGTAGAGGGCCGTTTTTTCTGCCCCCATGGTGGTTGCTGATCATCTAATGGCATTTTTTCCCCGTTTCTGTTTAAGTTCAACCTTCCAGTAGTTAAACGCTCCAACGTTTGAGCGTTCCAACGCCCGCCCATTACAACATTTTTTTCACAAAAAGGCAAGTTGCCAGCAGCCCAGCACAACCAGGATGGAAACCGCCAGAAAAAAAAGCTGCCGCTGCCAGGCATTGCACCATTTCAGAAAAACGGGAAAGCAGGCCACGAGCACGCCGATGCCGATGCCTGCCGCCAGTCCCCAGAAATGGGCGCCCAGATCGGTTCTTTCGCCGCCGCTGCCAAGCATGGCAAGCAAACTCAGTCCGGCGCCAAGGGGCAGCAGAACCCCCTTGAGCCGGAATTGCCTTTTGAGCTCCAGGCCGGTCAGAATGCCGATGGCGCCGAAAACCGCAGTGGAAAAACCCACGGAAAGATGCTGGCCGGTACGCAGCAGAATATTGAAAGCATTGCCGGCGGTTCCGGCAACCAGCACGAGAAACCAGCCCAGGCCGCTGCCGAGAATCTTGCAGAGAAAATGGATGATAATGCCGCCGATGATGACATTGCCCAGCACATGCACCGGATCGGCATGCAGGGTCAGCCCGGTAACCAGGCGCCACCACTGGCCATGATCGACGATCTGCCGCAGATCCACCGCTCCTGAGCTAAACCAGGAACTGTTATCCTGCCAGGGACCGGTCACCCAGAAGAAAATCAGCAGCATCCCCATCAGCAGCAGGGTGGGCGGCTGTCTGTCCCGAAAGGAAAACAGGCCCACCGGCTCCTCTTTCGGAGGCGGCCAGTTTTTGTTCTCTTGCTCAAAGGAGGCGATGTGCCCCACCGCCGCCGCCTTGAAAGGCTCGGCCACGGTTATGAGCCAATAGTCCTGTTGTTTTTCCAGCACATGCGGAATATTGACCGCCTGCAGAACAAGGGACCAGATATAGGCCTGCTGGTATTTTTTTATCCGGGCAACAGGTACCCAGTCGTCATTTTCGGTCACAAAATTTCAAAAGAGATAAGGATTGCTCTTGCCGCGCCGCAACAGCTGCAAGCGGATCAGCAACATGGAGGCTCCGGAAACGGAGAAAATGAAGGGCACCGGTAAATCATCCCGCCCTATTGAGGTCTTAATATAAGCACTCCCGCATCCGAATCAAGATGCATCTGGAATCTATCAAGGAAATTAAGCCCCAGCAGGCCGAACTCAACCTGTTCCGCGCTGTCGACCACCAGGGCCTTGACATCCCTGACCACCCAGCCCTCAAGCTCAACCGAGGCAAGGGTTATCTCCCAGGCCTCCTTGACCCCGCCGGCGGTGGCCACCTTGTAGCGCGGCGTGTTTTGCCTGATCTCCAGGCCAAGGGCGGGCAGCAGCGAGGCCGGAATGGAAACCACCGAGGCCCCGGTGTCAATGAGAAAGGGATAGGTCACCCGGTTGTTGATGGTAGCCGTGACATGGATCTGGCGGGAACCTGGCGGAAAAGGGATGACGATCTCCCCTTCCAGCATCTTCATTTGGGAAATCTGCCGGGCCAGCCGGGCCACCCTCTCAGCCATGGAATCCGGATAGTCCCGCTGCCGGAGCAGTTCTTCCGCCCCGGCCCAGTCCCCCTGGGCCAGGGCCAGCTCCACGCCGTCAAGATGAAGACGGGGATCATCGGCAAAAAAGGTCCTGCTCCGCGTAAGCACAAGAGCCGCCGCGGCAAGCTCTCCTTTTGCCAGCTCATCTTCGAGCCACAGTTGATAGAGCTGCAGATGGAGATCCTGCAGTCCGGCCTGCTCCCCATCCTGGCCGAGGCTCGCCTCTGTTTTTTCTACAAAGTCCAGGGCATCGGCAAATCCCCTGCCGGCCAGGCGGGCGTCCGCGGCAAGCTTAATCAGGCCGAAATCTCCGGTATGCCGGATCACCTCTTCATCCAGCAGCTCGATAAGTTGCGCATATCCGCCCTGCTGATAGAGTTCGTCGGCCAGTGCCCGGGCCTCAGCCAGCATGTTTACCGGCTGCAGACTCTCCGGCACATCCCGGGCATCGAGCTTCGGGGCCAGCAGAAAACCAGCCAGCAGCGCCTGCAACCGTTCAGCCGGACCGGTATTGTCAGCCATGGCCAGGGCTCGGACAAACTGCTCTTCCCGCCCGCCGGCAAAGGTCATCTGGTAGAAATCCGCGACTGTTACCGCCATCTCTCTGCCTTCAGCCGCCGGCCCGGCCCACAGGTAGCCGCCCTCAAGCCAGCCGCCGAAAGTCCAGCCCGTCACCCTGCCGTTTTGCAGCAGAACCCCGGACTCATCCGGCCAAGCGGCGTTTACCGTATGCAGCCAGAAACCCTGCTGCCAGTCGGGGAGCAGGGCAAGATCCTCAATTTGCTTGACGGAGCGCAATGAACGCCAGACGGTCTTCTCCCGATACCGCCACGGCTGAAGAAGGGCGGGTTCCATGTCCAGGGGCTGGGCCAGATGCCAGAGGCCGACATCTTCCCCTGGCCGCCACTGCCCGCCGTCAATGGCCGCGGAAAAACCCGTGGGGGTGAAGCGGAAAAGCCATTTCTTGCCGCCGAGACAGCCCCTTGCCGGCAGGGCCACCCACCAGCGGTCAACCACCACGGCGGAGATGGCGGCAATCTCATTGTCCCACCCGTCATAAACGGAAACAACCCCCACCGGCAGCAGGCTGTTTGGCAAAGCTGCCGGTGCAGGCGGGGCAATCTCTTTTTTCGTCTCCAGAGAACTGGCCGCAGCCGGGACAACCGGTTTCTCCCCCTTCTCCCTGACCTTGGCCGGCGCCGCAACCTTGCCGTCTTGCCGGGCAGAGGATGCCGGCGCCGCAAGCGGGCGGTTTTGCCGGTCAGCCGCAGGAAAAGGGGAAAAAATCCCTTTAAAGAAATAAACGCCCAGGCCAAGGCCTAAAACCACAGCCAGCAGAACCGGCAGCCAGATAAGGACTGGGGGCTTTTTTTCGGCCAAGCCGAGTTCTGCCCCGCACTGCGGGCAGAAATTTGCCCCCGGCTCATGGACGCTGTGACATTTCGCACATTTCATAGATTTTCATCTGCCTCGCCTCCATTAATTACGGAGACCGGAGGCGGTCATGTCACAAAAACAGTGCTATTCCGGCAAAATAGCCCAGACAAGAAAGTTGAAATTATTTATTTAACGATAGTCTACGCAGCACGACCAGGGCAATGATAAACAGCGCGATGCCGCAAAAAAAGCGGCAAGTGATGGAGGGAAAGGCGGGGAAATCCACAAAGAGACCGCAGGCGGCAAGCGGCGTTGTTTTGCCCGATTACCCCTCATCCATTGCCTACCAAGGCTGGGAGAATAGGATTGCCATGAACTCAAAATGTTTATCGACTGCGCATACTGCTTTTATTGGTTATCGCTTTACATTTGCGGCCTGGTGGTATAGATTTTTATAATCCGCGCAGGGACTCGGCAATTGCCGATATGCCATTTAGCAAGCCTGGAAACGTCCGTCATTCCGGTATGCTTTTAACCGGAATCCAGATCCTCCGCTGGATGCCGGCGACAACCCTGCCGGCAGGACGGCACAGATACACGGTGCTTTTATAATTTTTCAACTTTCTGAGTTGTGGTAACATGTTGAAATTAAATTGATATCCTTATGGTCCCCGCAGCTTGTTTCCAGAGAATTCAGCAGCCAGAATAAAACGTAATAAAATCAACCATTCTGAATTCTGTCTCCTGTCTCCTGAATTCCCATGACGGCGATCAGAGCAGCAACTATGTCACAAAAATACCGTTAAGTCAGAAAGTTGAGATAACTTCTTAAATCCCTTATTATTTTCTGCCGTTGTGCAACCAATAGAAATTAGAACATGATCCCATTCTACCAAAAGCCGCAATCACAGACCCGACTGAGCGACCGGCCGGAGGTCCTGCCGTCGTGAGCGGCGGACGCTGGTTTCTGCTGCAATCGGGGCTCCTGTTTGCCGCCCTGCTTGCCCTGCTGCTGCTCTGCAGCCAACGGGTCCAGCGTGCGGAGCGGGAACTGCTGCCGGCCCGCCTGCAGCTGGTCCGCAGCCTGAAGCTGACCGATTTCGCCCTCTGGAGTGAAGCGCGCTACACCCGCCACCCCTCCCAGGCCGACTGGTTTGCCCCGTTCCAGGACTTCCCCTCCTCTTTCGAACATTTTCCGGCCGGCTCGCTGATGGGTCCCCTGCCGGCCCGCCCTGCAACGCGGCTTGAATTCCACCGCCAACCCTCCGGGACAAAACCATGATGCGCCAACTGAAAATCCTCGACTTCGCCATCGCCTCCCTGCGCCGCCGCAAAGGCAAAAGCCTGTCCATTGTGCTGGTCTTCGCCTTCACCGTTGCGGCGCTCAGCTCGGTGCTGCTGCTGACCCACGCGCTGCGCAGTGAAGCCACCCAGCTGCTTGCCGGCGCACCAGACCTGGTGGTGCAACGGGTTATTGCCGGGCGCCATGACCTGATTCCGGCCGACTACCAGCAGAAAATTGAAAAGATTCCCGGAGTCAAACGGGTAACCCCGCGGCTGTGGGGCTATTACTACGACTCGCTGACCGGCTCCAACTTCACCCTGCTGGGCATTGGCAATGATGCCCCCCAGGGATTGACCCTGCTGGCCGGCCGGCTGCCTACCGGCCCGGATGAATGCGCCATCGGCAGCGGGGTCGCCGCATTCCGGGGAGGGGTAACCACCGGGGACGACCTGTATCTCATCGATCAGGAGAATCTCGGGGTCGGCTTTACCATTGTCGGCCTCTTCTCCAGCCAATCCGACCTGCTCACCCACGACCTGATCATCCTGGAAAAGGAAACCCTGCGCAAATTCTTCGCCTTTCCCCCCGGCCTGAACACGGATCTGGCCATTGAGGTTTACAACCCCCAGGAGGTGGATATGGTGGCGCAGAAGATCAAACGGGAATTCCCTGCCGCCAGGCCGATCACCCATGGCGAGATCGTCCGCACCTACGATGCGGTTTTCAACTGGCGCAGCGGCATGCTGCTGTCAATCTTCAGCGTGGCCCTGGTCGCCTTCTGCATTCTGGCCTGGGACAAGGCCACCGGGCTCAGCGCCGAGGAACGGCGGGAGATCGGCGTGCTGAAGGCCCTGGGCTGGGACACCGGAGACGTGCTGCTGCTGAAATTCTGGGAAGGGATGGTCATCGCCCTCACCGCCTTTCTGCTGGGCATGACCGCGGCGCTGCTGCATGTCTTCTGGCTCGGCGCGCCGCTGCTGGCCATGGTGGTCAAGGGCTGGTCGGTGCTCTTCCCGGAGTTTAAGCTGGTGCCCTATATCGACCTGCAGCAGATCTTCATCATCGCCTTCATGACCATTGTCCCGTATCTGGTGAGCACCGTCATTCCCTGCTGGCGCGCCGCGGTCACCGACCCGGACAGCGTCATGCGGGGTTAGGGAGGCTGCCATGATCAGACTGGAACAGGTGGGCAAAATCTACCATCCGGGCAAACCCGATCAGGTGATCGCCGTTGATGACGTATCCCTGGAAATACCCCGCGGCGGGGTGACCGTGCTCAAAGGACCCAGCGGCTCGGGCAAGACCTCCCTGCTTGCCATGATCGGCTGCATGTCGCGGCCGACCCGCGGCCAGATCGTGCTGGACGGCCGGGAGATCTCCCGCCTGCCGGAACGCTTTCTCACCGACATCCGCCGCCGCACCTTTGGCTTCATCTTCCAGCAGTTCCATCTGCTGGCGGATCTCACGGTGGAGGAGAACGTGCTGCTGCCGCTCTATCCCCAGGCAGTGGGCTACGCTGAGATGAAGCGGCGGGTGGCGCAGGTGCTCGGCCCCCTGGGCCTGGCCCCTAAACAGCTCCGCCGGGCCGGCCAGCTCTCCGGCGGCGAGCAGCAGCGGGTGGCGGTGGCCCGGGCCCTGATCGGCAACCCGGAGATCATCATTGCCGATGAACCCACCGCCCATCTGGACAGCGTGCTGGCCAAGGAACTGCTGGTGCTGCTGGCGGGGCTGCTGGCCGCCGGCCGCACCCTGATCATTGCCACCCACGACCCGCTGGTCTTCAACCACCAAATGGTCACCCAGCTGGTATCCATGCGCGACGGCCGGGTGCAGGAGGAACAGACGGCGTGATCCTGCATCCGGGCATCCTCGCCCTGCTGCTCGGGGCCCTGCTGGTAATCCTGCTGATGCTTTATGCCTGCAGCATCGGCTTCAGCGTGCTGCGCCACTGGGACCGTGCCAGTTATGCCCAACAGCAGCTCGAACTGGAACGGCGCACCTACCTGATCTCCACCATGGTCAACTACGCCCTGGGTTTCCAGGCCCTGTCCCTGCTCCTGTTCATCTATACGGTGGACAGCCTGCATCCCCTGTTCATCGGGGCCATGTGCGCCACCGGCACCCTGAACGCCAATCCGGTGGGCTGGGATGTGCTGCTGGTCAAGATCCCCGTCTTCTTCCTGGCCTGGCTGTGGGTGATCGTCAACCATTACGATCTGCGGGTGGAGGACTCCCCCCTGGTGCGGCCCAAATACGCCGCCCTGTTCGTGCTGCTGCCGCTGGTCGTGCTCGATGGCTGGTGGCAGTTCCGTTATTTTACCGGCCTTGACCCGCAGATCATCACCTCCTGCTGCGGTTCGCTGTTCAGCCAGTCGGGCAAAGGGATCGCCAGCGGTCTGGCCGCCCTGCCCATCGTGCCCATGATCTGGGTTTTCTACCTCTGGCTGCTGCTGCTGCTCGTTCTTGTCCTGCCGGCCTTCCGGTACAACTCCTCCGCCCTGCGCTACCTGCTGGCCCTGGCCGCCCTGCTGCTGTTGCCGGTGGGCCTGGCTGCCGTTATCTCCTTTATCTCCATCTACATCTACGAGATGCCGACCCACCACTGTCCCTTTGATCTGCTGCAGGGAGGCTATCACTTCATCGGCTACCCCCTCTATCTGGCCCTGTTCGGCACGGTTCTCTGCGGTCTAATCCCCGGTCTCATGCGGCTGCTGCAGCTTGTTGCCCCAGGCCTGGGACCTGTTTTCGTGCGGCGGGAACACTTCTGGCTTGCCGCAACGCTGATCTTCCTGCTGCTCCTGCTGGTCCTGGTCAGCTGGCCGCTGCTGTTTGGTTCCTTTACCCTGCAGGCTTACCTGTAACCGGTTTGGCTTAACCTGCCGTTCGTGGCCGGTTCAGCTATAAAAACAACCTGGCTTTTTAAATCCTTTAACCTTGACAAAGACCATAACAACCCATAAAAATTATTAGAAATAATCAAATCATTTTCTGCCGCAACCGCCCTTTTCATGACCAGGGCGCCATAGATAAAAAAGAAAGGAAGAGGAGGCCCCCCGCCTTTACAAACATCCAACCACTCATCCTGCAACTGTTCGGAGGCGAAAATGAAGAATTCCCCTGGATCTGTAACATTCCTGCTGCTTTTTGCCGTGACCCTTTTCTGCACCGGCCAGAATGCCGCGGCGGCGAACTACAAACGAAGCGAGATAAAAACCACGGTGCCTGACGTGGTCCTGATCGACCAGGACAACAAGAAGGTGCCGCTCCGCGCCCTGCTGCAGGGCAAGGGGCCGCTGGTCCTGGATTTCATTTACGCCTCCTGCACCACCGTCTGTCCCATCCTGTCCGCCGGGTATGCCAACCTGCAGACCAAACTCGGTCCGGACAGCGACATCCAACTGGTGTCCATCAGCATTGATCCGGAAAACGACACCCCGGAGGTGATGAGGAAACATCTGGCGCGATACCAGGCCCGGCCGGGCTGGACGTTTCTGACCGGCAGCCGCAAGGATATCAACAACGTCCTGGATGCCTTTGACGCCTATTTCGCGGACAAGATGTGGCACCAGCCGTTGAACTTCGTCCGGACCACGGAAGAGGGCAAATGGATCCGCCTCGACGGGATGATCGGCGGCAGCGATCTGCTGCGTGAAATCGAGACGGCACGAAAGCAGTAAGGCATTCAAGGGGGAAACCGGGCAGCAGGACGGGCAAGACCTTCCCTGGACCATTCACCTTCCAGGGTGACTTTGGGCAAATAAAAAGGGGTTACGCCGTAAAGCGTAACCCCTTGATATTTTCATGGTGCCGAAGGCGAGACTCGAACTCGCACAGGAATACTCCCACTAGACCCTGAACCTAGCGCGTCTACCAGTTCCGCCACTTCGGCATTGCGTGAAGAGCTTATTTACCGAATTTGCCTCTCTTTTGTCAAGTTTTTTTGCAATCTATTTTTGCCTGCCGCATAAAAACTGAAAAATTTACCACCGGGAGCACAGAGTCCACCGAGCTAACTGACTGTAATAAAAAAATATTCCCCTGTGATCCCCCTCCCCGGTTTCCAGGTCTTGCGAGGAGGAGAAACCCCGGCGCTGCAGCAGAGGCGGGGTTTATGCCCGCCCTGGTTCCCTGCCGCAAGCCGTGCGGGACCCGGCCCGTTTGCCGACTTTTTACCGAGCCGGCGATTTTCAATCTTGAGACATTCCGGCTTTGTGATTATCATTGTCACCATGAAAACATACACGGATCTCTCGGAAATCACCAAACCCATTGCCAACCCCTTTGTCACCATCGGCAACTTTGACGGTGTGCACCTGGGCCATCAGATGCTCTTCAGCGAAGTGACGGGCAAAGCATACAAGAACAACGGCACCAGCGTGGCCATCACCTTTAATCCCCATCCCCTGAAGGTGGTGCGGCCGGATATCGGCATCAAGCTTATCTCAAACTGCGAACAGAAACGCGAACTCATTGAGCACGCAGGCCTTGACGTGCTGATCATCATCCCCTTTACCAGGGATTTTGCCGCCACCTCTGCCGTCAATTTCGTGGACAAGGTGCTGATCGGCACCATCGGCCTGCAGGAGCTGGTGGTCGGTTATGATTATGCATTCGGCAAGGGGCGGGAAGGCGATATCAATTTTTTAAAAAAGCAGGGGGAGCTGAAAAATTTTCCGGTCACCGTGGTTGAGCCCTATTATGTGGATGGGGTGCTGGCCAGCAGCACCAAAGTCCGGGAGCTGGTCAGCGCCGGCGAAATGCGGGAGGTG
>Ga0172380_10002154_pt1 | contig 31545 bp, 38 predicted proteins | sample Leawe162metaG_FD_119747 | JGI IMG/M metagenome (GOLD analysis project Ga0172380, IMG submission 119747) | Leachate microbial communities from a municipal landfill in Southern Ontario, Canada - Leachate well 162 metaG | ecosystem: Engineered > Solid waste > Landfill > Unclassified | place... | reverse complement strand
CCTCGATTTGTCGGTCGACGCCCGTAGTGTCCTCGCCACGAGCGTCGCTGATTCTCGCGTAGACAACGGCTTTGCGTGGAGTCTGCGGCATGGGGTCAAAACTACACTGTCGTAAAGACGACCGTAGGGTTTTGACCCCATTGGTGGTTGGCCGAGGCTTCAGGGTACATCGCGCATGTTCGGGTGATCACCAATTGCGTTCAGTGATCATGGTCAGGCATTCTTGATCACATGAAACCGATCTTCCTACTCGCCGTCCCTGCAGCTGCCCTAATCTTCGCCGGATGCTCCAGTTCGACACCAGTATCGAGCGACCCAAGTGGGGGACCGGCGCAGCCAACCGCACAAGCGTCGCCACCCGACACGACCCCGATGGGTGGGTCTGTGACATTTAGCGACGGGATCGTGCTTGGCACCTCGGCACCCGCTGCATTCAAGGCGTCGAAGTATGCGGCGGCTGAGCCTGGTCGCCAGTTCGTGACGACGATGACGGCGACGAACAATTCGCAGGAGAACTATGTGCCGTCCAGCGACGTGTACACCACTGCGAGCGCTGGAGGTGTCGAGTGCGGGCGCATCTTTGATAGTGAGAAGAAGATTGAGATTGAACCGTCGACGCCGGTGCTGCCAGGCCGGTCTGTGTCGTGGAAGGCGGCGTGGGCATGTGAGGCGCCAGCGGGTGCTGAGCTTGTACTGGCGGCAAAGTCGAACGTTCTTGGCGACAGTGCCGTCTTCGTTGGCACGCTGCCCTAGATCGACTTACGGCAGGAATCTCCGAGCGATTCCCCACACGCCGTCGAACACGGCACCACCAACGAGCTTCGCGACGTCAATGACGACGAGCCGTGATTCTTCGAACGGTCGGTGCTCCGGGTGTGCGAAGAATCGGATGCAGGGCTTCACGAGACGACCTTGCAGCCACCGCGCTTACAGATCGCGGTGAGTGATTGGCGGCCGGGAATCCCGTCGGCGGCTTTGCCCCGGTATCCGAGTTCGCGCTGCACCTTGCGGATTTGCTTGCGTGCAGCTGGTCCGCACCCGTTCGTCGCGGTGTGCCGCATGCCGAGGCCTTTGCGGGCGTAGCGGAAGTTCTCAGCCGACTTGCTCGAACGGCACGCCTTCGCCGCCGCCGCGACCGAGACTGCCGGTTTCGCCGCTGGCTTGGCCCAGAACTTCGACGGCGCGAAGATGCGTGCGCTCGGCTTCGACAGGTATCGGTATCGGATGGATTCGGCGCGGGCTTGGGTGATGTTCTTGCATGCCCACGGTGACGTCGACGCGGACAAGTGCAGGTGCGGGCCGGTGCTGTTCCCGCTATTCCCGGACTCTCCGAGGGGTTGGCCACGCTTCACCTTGGCGCCACGCTTCACGTCGATCCCTGGGCTGAGGTGCTGGTAGTAGAGGACCTTGGAGTCCTTGCACAGCAGCAGCCAGTTCGACGCCGCGCCAGAGCCGGGGTTGTAGCCCGGCGGGTTGTTCCGGACACCGTCACGCTTCCCGACGATCGTGCCGTCGGTCGCTGCGTAGACCTTCGTTCCGGTCCAGATGCCAACGTCCCAGGCGCCGTGGAGCGACCCCGATGGGTAGTAGAAACCGGCAGCAAGTCGTTGCTTCTTCTTGAAGGCGGGCGACGAGACGTAGATTTCCCCGCCGACGCCGTACTCCTCGGTCGGGACTTCGAGGGCATTGGCGCCTGCACCCGGATCCGGGACAGCCTGCACTTTGTCAGGGAGCAGCTGCGGGTCCGACGGCAGACCGTCCGGCTGCACTTGCGCAGGGTCGATGCCCTCTGCGATCCCTTCGCCGTCGATCCCGGTCGCTGGGGGTAGCGGCGCCGGAGTGCTGACTGTCGGGGTTGGGGCTGGTACGGGCCCCGGTGATTCGGGCAGCCCGAGCACGATCCCCAACGCGGCGATGATCGCCAGGGCGATGACGACCGGCGCCAAGAGGCGCCTCACGAGCTATCCCCAGTCGGACTGACCTTGCTGCGTGCCGCCTCCGTCGCCAACACACCCACAGCGAGGGTGACGACGGCAATCACAAAGTCACGGGTCTCCCCATCAACGAAGCCCTTACCGACGAGGTAGCCGAACAGCAACACAACGAAGGGGAGGATCGCGGCACGGACGGGTTCACGCTTCAACAGTTCGCTCATGCATTTAGCGTGCTCGCGCTGTCACCCGAGGTGGGCCCAGCGCCGCCGGGGGCTACACCGACGGCGCTGGGAGATCAAGCCAAACCACCAACCCAGTGCAGCGAGAACGTTGCCGGGTTCACGTTCAACGAGCCACCCGCCGTTTGACCGAACGCGACTGTCACCGCCGCACCTTTCACCCCGGTGAACGTGCGCGCCGCCTGCATCAACACCGCCGTGGCTGACAGGTTCTGTTGACGTACTGACCAGTTCGCCGCGGGGCCCGCACCGTTCACCATCACTGTGAGCTCCCGATAGCCCGATGCGTTCGCCGCGCATTGCGCCGACGCGAGGGCATGCCACACCCCGTCGCACGGCAACGTGATCGTGTCCGACGCGGTGAACATCGCCCACGGATCATGGATGGACGTTGGGAACGACAAGTTCGTGACACCCGGCGCGCATGACTGGTTCGTGGTGCGTTCGCGAATCGCAGCTGGTGCCGGGAACAGCCCCGACAGGCCGCCCAAAACGAACAACAACTTCCCCTGCCGCAACACGCGCACAGGTTTGCCTGGCATCGGCGGTGCGCCCATGTACCGGATACCCGCGAGTTCCGCGCTCGTCCCAGCGAGCGTGACCGTGCACGTTTCACCGGCCTCCACCGACACGCACAAACCCATCCGGATCGTGGGGGTGTCGCTGGAGCGGCCTTCACCACCGAACGCGTCGGCGATCTCGAACGGATCGAATCCAATTCCAAGGCCTGTCAGATCCATGTTGTTGACCTCCCAGCGATCGACATTGGGCCCGGGCTTAGTGGGATCTGAACCGAATCGATCAACACCAGGGCCTCACGTAACTGGCCACGGATCAGCCGACGCATCAACACGACATCACCAGGTTCCAGCAAAATGATCGGCACCATAGTCGCGGTGATCGGCTGACCCAGGTAACGGCGCAACTGCGCCGTGGCCACGGACGCGGCCTGCTCATCAGACACGACCAAGGCGCTCGTGATCTCCGTCGGACGTTCACCGAGGGGACCCAGCCGGTACAGCGCACTGGCAGGGTCGTCGTCCCACGCTTCCCCCCGCACCGGCGCCACCAGTTCGGAACCCTCACCGATCACGATGACGCCATTCGACACATCGCTACCGGACATGTCGCGTTCAAAACCAGTCACCACATCGGTTTCGTCATGTGTGAACGTGTCGACAGGGGTCTGCTCGAACCCGGGAATATCGGCGATCACGACCGCGCCCACATTGTTTATGTACACATCCGCCGCGCACACCAGTGCGACGTCTTCCGCATCGGACCACGGGTCACTATCAGTATCCAAAACCACGTACGGGGATTCGATATCGGTGGATGTGTTCGCGATGAATGTTGCCGTGGGCCAGGCGGCGGTGATGATCTGTTGGACGGCGTCGACAAGGTTCGTGCCCTCATCAACGACTGCCGGTTCCGTGCGGAATTTCTCTGACACCACCGATGCCCGGTCTTCACCCGACACGTCAAGGGATGTTCCAGCAGCGTCGGATTTCGCCTTACACCCGGTGAGGGTGAACACTCCGAGAGTCACGTATTCGCGGTCACCGGGTGCAAACTCGATGCCGCGGCGCACCACGAGCTCGTACCCGGAATATGGTGCGAGTAGATCGGAATATGTGACCGGTGTCAGTTCATCCGTGGGGTCGAGAATTGATAATTCACAGGATCGGCGGATATGTTGACGTCCGTCGACCGTGACTGATCCGCCGTCATGTTCCAGCGTCGCGACGGTGAGCCCGTTCGCGTCGACAACGGTCACTTCGGTGACGACGGTGTGGTGTGTGCGGATCGCCGCAGTGAACCGTGTCGACGGTGACGGAATCACGGTCGGGCAACTTCGACGTATTGGATCTGTCCCGAACGCCGGGGATACCCGGTCGCACCGAGCAGGGACCAGCTGCGTTTCTGGATCCGCACATACTTTTGGTCGTTGAACGCTGAACGGATCAGCAGGATTCCCTGATGGTCGAGCAGGTCGAGCAGGTCGCCCCATTCGTCGGTTGCTTCGAAGTCGTAGGCACCGTCGAGCCCGCCGAGGGGCCCGGACAGCACGACCGGGTAGCGGGCGCCGAGGGGCCGCATGGTTTCTGTTGCTTCGAAGCGTTCCTCTGACGGCTTCTCCGTGATCCGCACGTTACCGAGGTACCGGTCTGGGTCGAGGGGGTCCACTATCCACCAGCGATCGTCGGAGACAGCATCGATCGGGAACGAGGGAGACCATTCCCCCGCTGTTGTTAGCCCCGGGGTGTATTCGACGGTGGTCCGTGCACGGTAAAGCAGTTCACGGTCGCGGGGTGATTCGGTGTCTGTCTCGAGCAGGTACTGCTCGGCGGTAGTGAATGTTTCGGCGCCCGCGCGTACGGGTTCCCAGGTTCCCCCACCGTCCGACGAAACCTCGATCTCGATCGCGGGGGTGGTTGCGCCGCCAGTGAGGACTGCGAGCGAACCTATGGACTGTGAGCCGTGTGCGGTTCCGGCCCACAGGGAGTCCGTGCGGCTGCCGTCTGTGTAGTAGCAGCCAAGATACTCAGCGACCGACCCAGGCGAGTGCTTCCCGTCGAGTAGCGCGACCGCGTCGACGTAGAACCCGTCCCCGGTTTCCAGGTCGGCGTTCACTGATTCGATCCGCACCCGCACGGTCGCCGTTGCGATTGGGGGCGACCACGCGAACGTCAGGAGGACAGGGTTAGCGGGATCCGTAGCGGTCGTGGTGCCGGTGCCGGTGCTGATCAGCGTGCCTGCAGCGTTGTAGGCGGCCAGGGCCAGCCGCAGATTCCGCGAGCGGGTGACCCCGAGCACGACGGCGCAAGCGGTGACCGCGTAGCCCGGTTCGGCGCGGGCCGTGCAGTAAGTATCACCGGAGCTCGCGGCGCCGGTGCGCGTCATGAGGCGGCTGTACTCGCCAACTGCCGCCCACGCGGTGGTGCGCGAGGATGAGAGGTTTGTGGACGTCCAACCGGTGGTGCCGACCTCATGGGACGGGTTCGGCACCCGCTGCACCCGTACAGCGCGCGACACGGCACCGGGGGTGTAGTAGTTCGCGAGGTAATCTTCGACGGACGACGGCGTAAACGCCCCCTCGAACACGCCGAGGGCGTCGACGTAGGAGGTGTCTCCGATGCCTTGCCACTGGTCTATGCGGAGAGCGACTGACGCCGCGTTCTCTGGGGCGGTCGCGGTGACGGCCAAGCCAGCCCAGATGAGGCCGTTCATCCCACCGAACTGTGCGCCCGAGATCCACGTGCCGATCGGGGTACCCGAACCGTCATACCAGCGTAGTCGGGCGACGTGGGTCGCAGCCCCAGCAGGTCGTCTCATCAATAGTGCGAACGTGTAGGCCAGCCCGGGGATGACCGGCGGCCGGTTCGTGGTCTTTTCGATGCGGCCGGCGGTGACGGCGGTTCCGACCATCGAGAACGATGAGACGCCCGTGGCGGCGTATGCGGTAGAGCGGGACAGGGTGGTGTCGGTCGGGGTCCAGCCATCGGTATCAGTGACCGCTTCGCCGTTCGCGAGCAGGTTGTGTTGGGTGATTGTCGCGGCGGGTGTTGGGGCGATCGTGATCCCGTCGAACCAGATCACACGCCCACTGGCGGGCGTGTCTGCTTCCCCGACAATGACAGCGGCGAACGCCGCACCCGTTGGGGCCTGCGCGGTTACGTGCAGGAAACGCCACTCCGTGTTCAGAGATTGGATGACCCTGCCGTACCGAGTTTCACCGATCAAGGTGCCCACCGCGTCGTAGAAGCGGAGCCCGATGAACGCCGGGGTGGAAGTGCTACCGCTGTTGTTCGCGACGAGCGCGGCGGCCGTGTAGAAGTCGCCTGCGTCGACGGGTACGCCGTCGGTACCGGTGAGAGTGCTCGTCCACATGGTTCCCGATGCCGTCGAGCTAAGGCGCAGAGAAGCCGCGCCGCTGAACGCTTTAGTGGTTGACCGCGACGCGGTGCAGTTCTCCCCCGCTGTGACCCAGCCGGTGGTGTCGGTTTCCAGGCTCGACTGGTTCGCGGTGAGAAGATTTGTCGCGGCGGCGGCTTCCAGGGTCGCCCGCTGCAGCGCGGTGTCCCATTCAGCGCGCAGGTAGGGCGCCGATGGTTGCGTAACGGTGATCGTGAACTCGTCGTAGTCCCAGTCCGACCACAGGTAGGCACCGTTGACGGTCTTTGCTACGCGCAGGTAGATCCGGTATGTGCCGCCGTTTTGCAGGTTGATGCTGGCTTGCCCGGTCGATCCTGCAGGGTTCGCGGTGGTGCCGACGTAGGCGGTGGCGGCCGTTGTGCCTGCCGCGAATCCCGGGGCTGTGTACTGCGCGGCCGAGTAGATGTGCGCCTCGGTGAGGGTTTGCGGGTAGCCGTCGTCGTCGTTGTAGGCCCACGTGAATGAGGGCCGGGTGGTGGTCGTAACGGGCGAGCCGCCGTCGACGGTGAGCGCGGAAACGGTGGGGATCTTCGTCGTCTGGACCTCGACCCATGCCTTCGAGAACTCAGCGGCTTGCGCGGCCGGGCCCATGTCCCTGAACACGACGAGCAGCTTGTCGATGAGTGCTTGGGTCCACTTCGGTTCGCCGTTGAGTGGCGCGGCTTGCCATGCGCCCTCAGCCTTGCGGGTGGTCGAGTCGCTGGTCACGAACGAGGACCAGGACGGTGGTTGCGCGAACGCCCCTGGGGTGGTGGCTTGGCCGAGGACGATTGACCGCCCGTAGTTGGCGCCACGGTAGTGGATGCACGCGCGGCATTGGACGATCTCTTCGTCCGCAGGGATCGTGACCGTGTCAACGTCGACGGCGAAGTAGGCGGACGCGTTATCGACGGTCTTCTTCAAATAGGTCCCGCCGGTCCCACCGATCGCGGGACTTGAGTCGGACAAGACCCCGGGCATGGTGCCACCAGTCGGGGTCCACGTTCCGAGCTCCGCATACCCACCGCCTGCGTAGTCCGCGGCGGTCGGGTTCAACGTGTAAACGGTCATCGGTAGCCCCTACTTCTTCTTCTTTTTCTTCTTGCCCTTAGCCACGGTTTGAACCTTCGCCGCGACCTGGGGGAGAGCAGCGCGGAACGCTGTTTCTACTTCCGCGCGGATCGCCGCTGCATCCGTCGCGTTGGCGCCGGGCGCGATCGTCACTTGAATCGCACCGTTGGCGAGGTTCACGGACGAGTCGTAGACGGCTTGTGCTTCAGCACCGGTGCGCCCGTACTGACTGTTCGTCCACACGTCGGCAACGGAAGCCGACTCGGCACGGATTTGGGATTCGAGCTGGTTCACTTCACCAACCGCACCGGCACCCTGCTTGATGAGTGCCTCTGCGATCTGGGAACCGGCGACCGGGCCCATCCCGTAGATTTCCTTGAGACTGTTCGCGTTCAAGCCGAGCGCGGTGAGCTGGCGCATGTTCGCGCCGAACTTCTTGATCGCCGCGAGACGCGCGCCAAGGTTGCGGATGATCCCACCAGCACCCAGGTTCGTTGGGCTTGTCGAGATCGACCCGAAGTCAACGAGGGAATCACGGATCTCCGAGTGGGCGGCGAGGATGACCCCAGCGGCGTCCCGGGCACGGTCCATCACAGTGTTCGCGGCATCCAAGATGCCGTCACCAATTTTGCCGTCGAACGACTGCTGCTTGTCCAGATGCTGCTTCGCGGCTTCTTGCGTGGTGAACAGCTTCTTCATCGCCTTGCCCTGCGAGTTCACCCATGACGCCTGCCAGCGCTTCGCCCCGCGCTTGCCGCCCAAGTTCTTCACAGCCTTATCCGTCGCGCCCCTGGGTAGTGCAAACGTCGACACCAGCTGCCCCGCCGCTGACGTCATACGGGAAGCGAGCCCGACAACAGCTTTGTCGACAAGGGCACCCTCGCGGGTGATACCGACGGCGACGCCTTCGGTGATCGCCGCGCCGTAGGGGATGAGCTTCTTAGCCGGTGAGTTGATACCCAGTGCCCCGGCGAACTTCTTCAGTGGCCCGGGAATCAGGTCAAGGAGCGCGTTGACGACGCTTCCGGCCATTGACTGGATGCCGGAGATCAGGCCTTGGACGATCGCGACGCCCTTGGACACCAGCAGCCCGCCGAGGTTGCCGAGCGCCCCGACGATCTTGCCGGGGAGTGCCCCGACGATCCCGACTGCTTTGCCGATCCAGTTGCTGATGGTCGAGACCATCCGGGAGAAGAATCCGGAGACCAGGCCGACGATCGCGGACACTTTGCTGATCGCCGACTTGATCGCGTTCACAGCCCCGGACACGATTGCCTTGGCTTGGTTCATGACGTTCGTGATGACGGTGCGCACAGCGTTGAACACGGTGGTGATGATCGAGCGGATCACTGAGGTGACGCGTTGCACCACGGCTTTGATCGCGTTCCATGCGGTCGTAAAGACGGTGCGGTAGATGTTGAACATCGTCGTGAAGTACGTCTTGATGGCATTCCATACGGTCGTGATGATCGTGCGAATGACGTTCGTGACCGTGGTAACGACGGTGCGGATCGCGTTGAACGCCGTCGTGAAGATCGTCTTGTAGATCGTGAACATGGTTGTGAAGTACGCCTTGATGAACCCAAACACCGCCATCACAACGGACTTGATGGTTTCGAAGATTGGTTGGATCGCGTTCCACGCCGCCTGTAGCCCGGTCTTGATGAGCTCCCATGCCTGCTGCAGGAACGGGACCGCCGTGCCCGTGATCCAGTCGACCACCGCACCGATCGCGGTCTTGATGGCACCCCACACCGCCATCACCACGTTGCGGAACGTTTCGCAGTTGTTCCACAGCAGCACGATCCCCGCGATGAGAGCGGCGATAGCGATCACGATCAGGCCGATCGGGTTCGCGTTCAGCGCGATGTTCAACAGCCACTGCGCGGCGGTCCACAAGGCGGTAGCCGCCGCGACCGCCATCTGCACGGCCTTCATCGCCAGGGTCTTAGCCGCGGCCGCTACAGCCGCCGCACCCGCCCGTGCCGCCGCCGCCGCCGCCTGACCGAGGGACGTTGCTAGCGTCGCCGCGCCGCTGGCCGCCGACGACAAGCCAGACGCGGCGAGTTTCGCGCCCGAGCCAATACCCGACGCGATCCCGCTGCCAGCGTTCTTAGCCGCCGAACCGATCCGGGAGAAGATCCCCGGCGCCGACTTGACCCCACCGAGGGCGTCGTCGGCGATCGACGCGGACGAGAAGAACATTTTCACGCCGGTCGCACCGACCTTCGCGGCACCGGCAACCTTCGAAACCCCCGACGCCAACGTTGTTGCCGTGCCGACAGCCGACCCGAACAAGCTGATCATTTTGCCCGTGACCATCAGTAGAGGACCAATGGCCGCAACGACCAGGCCGACAGTCACGATGGTCGATTGCATGCCCGGGTCGAGGTTCGTGAACCAGTCCGCGAGGGTCTGGATCTTCTCCGACACGGCCTGAATCGTCGGGGCAAGCGCTTGCCCGAGTGCGATCGCGGCGGTTTCCAACGACCCCGACAACGATTCCAGTGACCCGGACAACCCGGCCATCCGCGCATCAGCCATGCCCTGCGCGTTCCCGGCTTCGCTGGTCGCGCCAACGTATTCCTGTAGTCCGGCGGTGCCCTCGTTGAACAGGACGTTAGCGGCCCGTGTGGCATCCGATCCGAAGATGGTTTGCATGGCCTGCAGGCGCTGCTCTTGGGTGAGCCCGGACATGCCCTTCTGTAGCTGCCCGGCGATAGCGGTGAGGGGTTTCATCTTGCCTTGGGCGTCGAAGAAGTCCATCCCCAAATCCTTGATCGACTTCGCGGCTTTGCCCGTCGGTGCCGCGATGCGCTGCAGGAACGTTTTCAGTGATGTGCCCGCGTCGGAGCCTTTCAGCCCGGCGTCGGCGAACGCGGCGAGTGCGGCGGTGGTTTCCTGCAGCGACTGGCCCGACGCAGATGCCTGCTGCCCGGTTTGCTGCAGCGCCTGGGTGAGGTCGGAGACGTCCGCCGCGGACGCGTTCGCCGCGCCTGCGAGGGCATCGGCGATTTGTGCGGAGTTCTCCGTGGAGATCCCGAACGTGTTCATTGCCCCGGTGATGCTCGTCGCTGCGTCGGCGAGCTCTAGCCCGCCAGCAGCCGCGAGGGACATGGTCGACTTCAGTGCCCCGCCTGCGATCTTCGCGGGCTCCAACCCGCCCTTGGATAGCTCGAGCATCGCGGACGCGGCTTCACCGGCTGAGAAGACGGTGTCGGCGCCCATTTGCATCGCGAGGTCTGAGAACGCGGTGAGCTCGGATCCGGCTACACCAGCGGAGTAGCCGAACTGGTTCATTGCGGAGTCGAAGTCGGCGGCGGTCTTTACGCCGATCGCACCAACCAGTGCCAACGGTGCAGTGATGCCAAGCGTCATCGATTTACCGGTGGATGACATTCGGTCGCCGAGGGCTTTCGCTTTCGTCCCCATCGCAACCAGGGATGAACCACCCGTTGCGGACGCGGCGGCAGCTGCACCCCCGAGTCGTTTCAGCGACGCCTCGGCTTGCCGGAACGCGCCTGGATCAAAGTCACCCTCAATCCGAATAGTGACAGCCATGATCAGCCGCCCGCCGCGTCAAGCGCTGCAGTGATCTCCGCGTCGACACGCATCACAGCGGCACGCAAGTCAGATTCGAACGCGGACTTGTTGCTGTCCCAGGCGTCCCACATGATCCGGCCCGGGGCGCCGTACCTCGAGGAAAGCGTGTTGATCAGGTTGCGGCCTTGCGCGCTTTTCGCGTTCGCCGCGAACTCGATGATCGAACCGCCACGCGCGGTTTGCTGGATCTTCAACTGGAACGGATGGCGGCCCTTGCGTTCCAGTTTCACTTTCACCCCACGCCGGGACTGGCCCGACACGACGGGGTATCCGGCGCGGGCCTTCGCGGCAACCGTGAGAGCGGGGCGGCGAAGGTCACGGATGAGACGTTCGGATAGGGACCGGTCGTAGGAACGCAGGGCGCGTGCGGCTGCACCCGCACCGGACAAGGTGACGTCGATGCCGTACCCGCGGGCAGTCGCCACCAGGTCCTCCTATCCGCGGCCCTTACGAACCCGCTCGAGCTGCTCCTTCTTCTTGCGTGCCTTCGCCTGCTCAACGACGATCCGTTCGATCTCCTCGAGAACCGGGCCTGGTGCCGCCAACAGGTCGGCGGGCCCGATCCCCGTTTCGACCGCTAGCCGGGCAACCCGGTACGCCGAACCTCTTCGTCTTTTCCCTCGTCATCACCTGCAGGGTCGGAAACCTCAATGGTGTCGACGGCCGCTTTGAACGCATCAAGGTCGAGGCTGGTCTTCTTGACCCGTGACGCGGCATGCCACGCCAGGAACACCATCCAGCCCATCTTTTGCTTCGTCTGCAGGTCACTGACCGCGATGTCGAACTGCTCTTCAAGCGCGACCATGTCGCCGAGTGAGGTGGTGACGATGAACGTGTCGCCACCGGCTTCGGCGGTGAGTGAAACTTCCATCTTTTGCTGCACGGGTAGCCCTCCGTTTTGTGATGGCCCGCACCCGGTCGGGGGCGGGATGTTGCTAGTAGGAGACGACGCTGTTGATCAGGGTCGCTGTGATGTCCGCACCGGACGTCAGGGGTAGAACTGCCATGCCAGTGACCTCAAGCTCGATCGCGCCACCTGACGGGTCAGCGTCTGGCCATTCCGTGATGAACGCGCACCGCAGTGCCTCGATTTCGAGGCTGTTCGTGCCATCGCTGAATGTGATCTCGAACGATCCGAACAGGGCGTCCTGTTTGACTGTGGTCCCGTTGTTCGTGCCGGTGACGATGGTCCGCCAGTCGTCAAGGTTCGACGTCGGCACGATCGTGAAGCTGACTTCAACTTCGCGGCGCCCCGGGTGGACGTCACCTGGGGTGATCGCGCCCGACAGGGGTACGGTCTCGACGCCGTTCTTGATCCCGATCTCACCGGCTTTGATCGCCGCTGTCGCTGGGCTGGTCCCGTCGAGATCAAGTTTGAACGTTCCACCAGCTGGCGCTAGGTAGCCGGTTCGGGATTCGTCGGTGGTTGGGGTGATCGATGACGGGAACGCGAGCCCGCAACCGACCCCGGACACCTGCAGTTCGAGGGGACTGTTTTCGTCCCACGACAACGTGAGCTCATCGATACGCGCGTCTTCAACGGACACCAGGGCGCCGTCCTGAGTGCCGAACCAGGTGCAGTACGGAAGCGTGTTCGCCCCAGTAAAGACGTGCGTGTATGGGCCAGCCCCGGACACGGCTTTACCGCCGAGAGCGAGGTACAGGAGCAGCCCGACAGATCCAACGTGCACACGTTGCGTGTAGTCGACGCCGGGCACGAACTCGGTGCGGTCGACACCTGGCGCGGCACGAGTGCCGGAGGTGACATCGGCGAGGTCTTGGGTCAGGTCGGACTTGAACACGCCGCCGTCGGAGATCCCGAACTGGAATGTTGGTTCGGCGGCTTCAGTGCCTTTCGCGACTTGCTTGGCGACGCCGAGGAGTGCGATCGCGGACTGTAGAGCCATTTCTGGTTACTCCTGTTCGGTTTCCGCGCCGGTGTCGGCGTCGTTGGTGGAACGGCCACGTGACCGTTTCGAAGGCTTGGGAATAGCGGCGTCGGTGTCGGGCGCTATTGGGGCGTCGGGTCCCGCGGCTGCTTGCAGGACGGACCACTGGTCGACGGTGTCGACGTCGGAGCGGTTGATGGTGCCGGGTCCGTATTCGGTGAGGGTGGCGTTCCCGTCGGGGTCGGTGGTTTCCACGTTGACAACGCTGCCGAGGGTCACGTTTTCGCTCATGCGTCTATGGTTGCGCCGCTGTCACCCGAGCAGCCGTCGTGCGGCGAAGCGGGTGCGGTCACCCGTTCTTGACGGTGATCGGCGTCCCGTCGTCGTACGTGTTCGCGTACTCGATGATGGGTGAGGCGGCGGCGTTGCGGATGATCGCCCGGCGCTGGCCGTCCTTGCTGAAACCGAAAACATTGTGCGCGATGAGTAGGTTCTTCTTGGGGTCACCTTTGCTGCCGAAGTTGATCGCGTAGCTACCACCGGCGAGGTGTGTGCCCATGACGATGAGATCCCCGACCGGTCCCGCGTTTTGGGTCACCATGATCGCCGCGTTCGAGGCGCCGGACAGATCGGAGTTGGTGACCCGGACTCCCTTACCGCCTTCGATCTGGATGCAATCGTTGTGCGTCGGCCCGCCATCGGAATGCCCGGTCGGGTACGTCGTGAGATCGTGCACCCAGGTTTCGTCTACCCACACCTTGTCGCCGTGAATGACAATCCCGTCGACAGCAGCGGAGATGTTGGCGCGGCGGATCGTCCCTGGCCTACTGGCGTAGATCCCGTTCAGGTTCTTGGCCGGATGGTTCGGGGCCACCGTCACGCCCTCGATCAGGTAGTCCGACAGGTTCGCGTGGGTGGCCATGATGACCCCCGTGGAACCCGTCGCGGGTGCGACACCTCCCCGCGCAATCGAGTCCACCAGCTTCACACCAGGTGCACGCATATCCACCTTGCCGTGGATGTCGAGCTTGGAGTACACCTTCCCCGGTTGGTCGAGGACAAGGGTGCCGTCGTGCCGGGTCAGTGTCGCGCAGCCGGTGTTGGTGCTGCCGAGTCTCATTCGTCGTCTGCTTCCATTTTGTGCGCGATGCGCTTCTGACGGTCCTCAATAACAGCGACCTTGGTCACGAGCGCCGACACCGCTTCTGCGAGGTGTGAGACGGCTTTGGTTAGTTCGGTGAGTTGTTGCTTCATCTGCTGCTGCTCCGTCGCTAGCGGGCCGGTAATGATCCGTCTCCCGGCTGCGAGCAGGGCGACGCCTGAGAGGACCAGTCCGAGCCAGATCGCGGCGTCACCTGCAAGGTCCGTCGCGGGGATGACGTCAGCGAGAAGCCACACCAGGATCATCGGCTAGCCCTTACCCGGTTTCGCGGGGTCGACGTCGATCTGTGCTTGGAGCGTGTCGGTCGCCGACGCGACGATGCTCACGACGTTTCCCCACTGGTCGGCGGGGATCTGTACCGGCTGCACATCGAGCGGGGCTAAGTGTTGCCCGTCGTCTACGACAAGGTGCGGGGTGATCGTGTAGCCGATGGCGCGGATCTTCTTCACAGGGTCTCCTAACTGAGGGGGCCGACCGTGGCCCCGTTGATGCGGACGAATAGCCCAGCAGTGGTCGTCCAGATGTCACCGTCGACGGGTGCTGACGGGGCGGTTCCGTGAGGGACGCGAAGCGCTGACACGGCGGCGGTTGCCGCCGCGGCGACGATTTGTCCAGACATCGTGAGTGCCGATGCACCTGCGGCTGACGAGATGATCCGCTTAGGGATCGTGACATCAGAGGTGCGGATCTGCACACCAATGTCATTGGCCGAGTCAACGAGATTTAGGTTCCCCGACGTTGGCCCGACGTTGGTGAACAGTCCCTTTCCCGTCGAGGTGATAGACGCAACCGTGGCGTCGGCGTTCGTTAGAAACCGGATAAAGTCCCCTGCAGTCGCACCCAGCTTGAAGCGCGCGACTAGGGCGGTCGCGTTGCCCATTACTGTGAACGCGGCAGTGTTGTTTTGCTCGTTGATCGCCATACCGCGCTGCTGGAAGAAGTACGCGTTTGTGTGGCCACCGACACTGATGCTGGCCTGCGACGCGGCGAGAGTGTTGATCGCGAGCGCGGGGTTGGCGCTAGCCGAGTGATACATCGCGAAAGACGTTGGCTGTCCCGACGCGGCCTGCATGGAAATGGTGTTGCTTTGCCCCGCTCGCGCAGGCATAGCGATAGCGCCCGGATTGAACATCACATACGGGAGATCCGCAGCTTCGTCGGTGAGATACAGGGTGTCAGTCCGCAGCAGGAACGCAAAAACTTTCCCGTCGCTCTTGCGCATTTGCAGGAAGATCGGCCGCTTCTGAGCGGACATATCACCGCTCATGTACTCCCAGTATGTCTCGAATGTGTCCTTCGCGCCGTCGTCGTAGTGAGACTCGATGTTCCACCGGAACGACGGTTCGCCTGCCTTCGCCAGGCCTCCGCCATCAGCGACGTTGTATCCCAGATACATGACGGGGTCGAACTCACCGTTGAACGCTGCACCGCCGATGATCCACCGGAACGGGCCACGGTTCGTATCGGCAGGCTGGTACTCCCAGACGATCTCAGCGGTTGGGTTTAGTGCTGTTCCGGGCTGTTGACGCACTTGCGGGATGAACTCCTCTCCCGCTTCCGTCAGGATCGCTTCGACGTCTACACCGACTGTTTGCGTTCCACTGTCGTACGTCGCGGGTGCAGTTGCCGCCACGACACCTGTGTCCCCTTGGATTCCTTGTATCCCTTGTGGTCCGGGGTCTCCTTGGGGTCCGGTTTCACCTGTTGGCCCTTGGTTGCCGGTGTCACCCTTGACACCCTGAGGGCCGGTGTAGCCGAGCTCGATGACCTCTTCATTGCCCTGCTCATCAATGATCGTTACGGTCTCGTAGAGCGTGACGTTTTCGATGCTCATCGGGTCACCGCCTGGACCACAATGAACTGTCCAGGAAACAACCTTCGGCGGTCGCCGGTATCGGCGTACGTCACGAACAGGTCGTACACGTAATCGCGGGCCGCGAGAGCAGCGGTTACCGACGCCGCGACCACAAGGGTGATCTCATCCCCGGCTTCGTTGATTGCCAGCCCGTCTGTTTCGTCTAGGTCCACCACGGGATCCCCGGGATCTTCGCGGGTCACCCGGACCTGCATGTCAGCGGCGGTGACCGCGCGCGGTAGAACGATCCGGCGGCGCAACGTTTCACCTTGCGCGACACTCAGCTTCACCGGCCCCCGATGGCGTGTGATTAGGCCAGCCACGTCTTCACCTCCACATCGAGCGACACCGCGATCTGCCGCTTGCGGTCATCCGGGATGCCTTCCTCCATATCCCCGCGAATGACCTGCGCGAACTGGATTGTTCCCTCTTCGTACGGGGGCGCTTCGAGACGTTGACCCAAGAAGTAATCCGAGCGAACCGCGTCCTCAATCGCCGCCACCAGCTTCTCCGCGACAGCAGCTGGAGTCAGCCAATCCGTGCCGGTGCGTGTCACGACCAGGCGCACCGCAATCACGAACCGTTCATCCTTCGGAGGGATGCCACCAGACGTCATCGGGGTCTTTTGTTCCCACTCCAAGACTTGCCCGGAGATCCACACGTACGTATCCCGCTTCGCCATCGCACCCGCAGGGAACCCGAGGGCAACCGGCACAGCCGGATCCGCGTCAGCGATCCCATCGGCAGCTGCCACAACATCGCGCAGCTTGCGCATCGTCGCGAACACAGCAGTCGCCATGATCAGCCCACCGCCGGTCTTTGGCGGCCGTACGCGGCGCACACCGCGTCAACCTCAGGGATGCCCGTCTTCCCGTCACGGCCCGCGATCGACAGGCGGAACGTGCCCACCTCAGTCGACTGCGTCGTTGCTCGAGCTGGTAGCGACGACGGGACCAGCACCTCCGTTGCGAGCATCATCGCGGCACGTCGGACAGGACCTGGTGGCTGATCAAGCCCGTGGGAATACCAGACGTTCACCTCATCACCGGCGTTCCAGCCACCGGCACGGGTCAGGGCGTCACGTTTCGTGTCGAGTTCCCACCCGTCGTCCACGACTTCACCGTTGACGCTGACGACTTCGACTTCGCGGACAGCGAGCTTGGGGAGCAGGAGTAGGGGGCGGCCGTCTGAGATTAGGGTGTCTTCGCGGCGGCGCGGGACGAACGCGACACCGGCAACCGTCTCGATTCGGTCCTCAGAAATAGTTCTAGCTTCGCGAATCTTTTCGGCCGGAACTTTTACAGCGTCCTCGAACTCTTCATCGAATTCGCGTAGCTCGTTCACATCAAACAGGTGACCGCCGACAACCTCGGCCGTCGTCGTGTCGACTCGGTCAATGCCGTCGATCTCGCACGACCACTCAACAATCCACGGGCCCAGCTGGTCCGGGGCAGGCAGCGTTACACGCCACTTCCCATCCGCTGACCGCGCCGCTGCGACACCCTCATGCAAATACCCGAGTTCGATACCTGCGATAACCCGCACCGTGACCGCGTCATCATCGACCGTGACCTGCACGCCGTCAGCATCACGAATGTCGTGCGTGAGGATCGCGGGTTGACCAGTAAGGATCCGTTCCACGGTGCCCTCCTGGTCTACTTGCTGTTAGTGGTCTTGCCTTCAACGCTGGACGGCTTCAACGCCTTGTCCTGCACCCCACCACGACCAGGTCGCTTAGCCTTCGCGGACGCTTCAGGGGCCTTGTCACCATCTGGCTCAGGGTCGGAATTCACGTCGCCCTCCGACTCGCCTTCGCCTTCGCCGTCAGCGCTGCTAGGCGCTTCAGCAGGCTCGACCTCTTCAAATAGTTCGCTGCCGTCTTCGGCAGCGATGAACACGGCCTGATCGCCCGCGTTGTCAATCACCGACTGAGGGACCAGCGATCCCTTGGAGGCGACGAACACTGCCGGTGCGTGTTCCCGCTTCGGGTTCACGTACAGGTCTGCGTTGAGCTTGACAAGCTCAACACCGTTCTTGTCCGGGGCACCCACGGCTAGCCGCCGATCGCGAGGACGCGAGTCCCCTGTGTGGACGAGGTGACGATCCCGTACAGCGAGTGCTGCGGGGGCAGCTTCGTCTGGAACGTTGCACCGGCCGCGACGAGCAGGCCATTCGCGAACGTCACATCCGAACCACCTAGTGCCACGGCCTGACCACCCGTTGGTACGTGGATGGACACCTCGCGCACATTGTCGTCCGCGGCGAGCAAGACTGTCGCCGTGGCGGCGACGGTTACTACTGACTGGGCTGTTGACATGTCGTTCTCCTAAACGGTCGGATCGGAACGGGGGTTCGCCGCTTAGGCGACTGACTCGCAGAACGCCTTCGGCTGAAGCACACCGAACGCTGCACGCATCGACGCCATCACTGCGACCTTCTTCTTCGTGAAGTAGTCGCTGTGACTGTCCGACGTTGCCACCGTGAGGCCTTCACGAACCCACAGCATCGCGTCGTTCGAGCGGCCCATGATCGGGTTGCCGCTCGCGAAGTGCGCTGACACCAAGACCGGGACACCCCAGGTGGTGAGAGCACCGGCGAGAGCTGGTGGACCGTACTGGTAACCGCCGGTCCCGGCGACTCCACCGGACTCGTCACGGGCAAGGCGAATGCCTTCCCAGTCCGTTGGGTGGATACCGACGAAGTCCGGTTCAACGAAGCCGTTGAGACGGATCGTGGTCAAGCACTTGTGAAGCGACTCAACCATGCTGGTTGACGTGGACGAACGGTCAACCGAACCGATACCGACAGTTTCGTAAATACCGCGCAGGTCTTCACCCGTTCCGCCACCGGACAGGATCTGCGTGAGTAGGCGGCGGCGAACACCGTCAACCATGCGGCTGTCGATCCAGGACGAAATGAACGCAACATCCGCAAGTGACCGGCGGGTCACTGCGAACGAGTGCGTGAGATCACGAACATCGAACGACAGCAGATCGATGTTCAGCGCCGATTCCGGGGATGCATCGCCTTCAGGTGTTTCTGCGGCCGCGTTGGTGTACAGAGACTCGTACGGGACCTCAACCTTGTCGCTGTCGGTTGCACCGACCGGGATCAGGTCAAGCAGGTCAAGCGAAGCCAGCGGCTTCGGGATGACAATGTTCTGACGATCCGCGACGGGGATCCCAGCGAGACCATCCGCCCCGGAGACGGTCACCGAAAGGAGGGTCTTGATTTCGCCGCGGGAGGCGACCTTTACAGGGTTACCTTCGAGGCGCTGGCCGGCGATTCCCGCGCGAGCTGCAACAGCCTTGTACTCGTCGGAGGCGATGAATGTCTTACCCATCGACAGCGCGCGCATCCGTTCCTGATGCTCATCGGTGAGTTCGTCAACCTTGGCGCCTGCAGATTCAGCAGCGTCGGCGGCGACCATGCGAGCAAGGGATTCGCGGCGGGCCTTCAGGTCGGCGAGGGCGTCGCGTTCGGCGTCGTAGCCCTTCGACATTCCGTCGAGCTTGTCGAACGCGTCCTTGTCGGTGGCGAAGTTCACGCCTTCTTCGACGGCGGACTTGCGTGCAGCGTCGAAGCTGGTCCACGCCGAGGCGAGGTCGTTGTTCTTCGAAGCGATCGCCTGGTCAAGATCACGAAGGGCCGGGCGAAGATCCGTTGCAGTCATTGTGGTTCCTCCGTGTGTCGGATTCTGGTGAGTAGACCTACTACTCGTTCGGTTTCTATGGTTGCGCCGGTGTCACCCGACACGTCTTGATCGTTCTTTTGCTGCCCTATCCGGGCCGTTTGGGAGGCAGCCTCAAGCAGCTGCGTGGAAGGGTTCATGCCCTTCAAACATGGGCCGCACTCGAAGATGTCGACCTTCGTGAGTTCACGAATCTCGTAGTCGTGATCCTCTGTCTTGACGTAAGCGAACTCCTGGGCCTGGTAGCCAAACGAGAACTCCTTGACCGCGCCGTCGGCCATCAGTCGGTGCGCCTTCAACCCAGACGGATCGTCCATGTAGATCTGCGCAGAGACTTCGAGGCCTTCGCTAGTTTCCTTCGCATCAGTGACCAGACCGATAAAGGCGTTCAGGTCATCCCACGCGTGCGAGAAAACGAACGGCATGAGGACACCGTTGGACGCCTTGTCGTGCAGGCCCTTGATGGACTCAGCGAACGCGCCGGGAATGACCTTGTCGCCGCCATGATCGACGTTGCCGAACACTGAAACGAGCGCACGAACCTTACCCGTGGGCTGGTCCTGATCGTCTCGGTCAATCTTCCATTCGGCCGGTAGCGTCTTACGTTCCGGGTTCATCTGTACCTCCGCCGCTAATCGTGGGTGGCATGTCACCCGGGCCGCGGAATGCGGCAGCCGTCAATGCGTCGGATAGGCCTTGCGCCGGGACGCCAGCAGGTTCAGATCCGTCCTGCTCGACTTGCGCTGGTTCCGTGGGAACGGCCGTGACGGGAAGCATGTTCACCGGCATTGCTGGAAGATCCGCTGCCGGGTGATCGATGCGTGGAAGGTTCTCCACCTTGCGGCGCTCATTTACGGTGTTCACCGAAGACTGTGCGTTCATCAGGTGAGTGCGCGCGCGAGCTTCAGGATCAGGCCGCAGGATTTCTGAGGTGTTGTGCTCCACAAACAACCCGTCCCACGGCTTGTGTGGGCGCACGAGTTGCGCCTGCAACGTTTCCTCGATCATGTTGAGCCACGGCCCGAGGGTGTCCACGATGAATGATCGGCGGCCTTGCTCGGTGTTCGAGTACGTCGCGTGGTCGAGGATCCCCACTTGGCTCGGGGGCATGTCGTACGCGGCGCACACTTCCTCACGAGAAAGCTTCCGCTGGTTAATCAACTCAGCATCAACGGCGGACTGGCCCATCTGCTTCCAGTCGAGGCCCTGATCGAACAGACCGAACCGGCCCGCGTTCTCCGCGCCCGCATACATCGCGGCGAGCTCTTCACGGAGCCGGGGCAGGGTTTGCTCGGCCAGCTTTTCTTTCGTCACGAACGCGCCACGCGGTGTGATCCCGTTGCGTAGCGATTCGGCCTGCCACGTCATCGCCGCGTCTTCAAGTGCCAGCGTTCGCCGGAGCGGTTCGAGAGGGCTGATGCCACCGGGAAGTTCATAGTGAACGACGTTGTCGAAGGCCAGCGTTTCCGCCTTTCCGCCAACGACGACATCGTATTGGATGGGGACGCCGTAGTGATCGACGTGGACTTTCACGAATTTCCACGGGACCAACGAGAGCTCTGAGGGTTCGTTGGACCGAGGGCTCTTTTGGGCAACCACCAGAGCGTTGCCATACAGGCAAAGACTGAAGGCGACCTGCTGACGCAGCCACATCCCCGAAGTGCGCGGGGCGGGGGAGGACAGCAGGCGCGCGAGACCGGAAACGCGTTCACGTTCACGAGTGCCGTCAGCGCCCATTTGGAACGAGTGCAGCGGAAGCCGTGAGACACCTCGAGTGATTTTGTTGACAACAGCAAAGATCCACGGCTGTGAGCGGTACATCCCGAAGTAGGTCGAGGCGGCACCGTCGGCACGCAGAAGGGGAATCAGTCCCGCAGAAGGACCCACAGACATCCGTGCTTGCGCGAGGCTTCCCAGTGGCAGTGATTTACCGGCCGACACGATCACCCGGCTCATCCGGTCACCGCCTCAGCTGGCGGCAGCTGCTGAATCCATGCGACCTGTTCACGCGGCACCACAACATCACCATCGAGTGGGCGAGCACCATGCTCTGACAGGATTTGTGCGGCCGTGAGCACCAGGCAGTCGCCGTGAACAGCGAGCAGGATCCCGCGCAGCGATTCACCATTGACCGTGTGAACGGCAACACGGTTCGCGGTCAACTGGGCGATCCATTTGCGGGCCATGACCTAATCGTCATGGGCCTGTCACCCGGTTCAGACCGTGATAACCCGGGGCCCGTCGTGGAAGTTCGCTGCCTCCTGCTCCGCGATCCGCGTAACCATCGCCAGAGCGATCAACTCATCGATGTGCCCAGTCGAACCGGCCGGGCGATCCAAGCGCCACCCATAGGCCCCGATCTCACGCGCGATCGCGTTATCAAACGCCTCGATAAGGTCCTCGTCGCCGCCGTGCGCGATCAACCCTGCAGTCACGAGCTCGTGCAAACCCATCGACGCCGGGGCCATTCGGGCGTGGTTCTGCGGGTAGTCCTCAACCGGTAACCCTTCGGCGGCAAGGATTTGCATGGAGCGGATCATCCCGAACGGGTCACACACGATCCGTTGCACGTTGAAATCGCGCGCCAGGTCGCGAAGGAAGTCCTCAATGATCGTGAAGTCCAAGTAGCCAAGCTCGGGATCGGCACGCCAATGCCACACCCGCACGTTGTGAACACCAGATGCGTCGCGCTGGTCGAGGATCACTGCGGTGCGGTCCCGCTTCGGCGCTGAGTCCACCGCGACATACACCGGGGCGTCCGGGTCGATCACCGGCTTCCCCGCGCAGTCGGCGACGAACTTGTCCCGTGGCGCCCACGCACCGGACCCCTTCGTTGGCCAGCGGTTCAGGTGCAGCCGCTCGAACACGTTCAACGGGAGCCGCGCGAACTGGGCCGCCAAGAACTCCTCCGACACCCACGACGCCGGGTTCGCCGCTTTCCACGTTCTTGGGTCATCGACGCGGGCACGATCCGGGGCACCAATCCGGTAGTAGTACAGGCGCGGATCGTTCCCCGACAGGGCCCGCTGCTCCATATCCCACAACGGCCCAGACTCTTCATCACCCACAGTGGAGATCACAAAAATCAGCGGAGACAAGCGCGCACCGACACCGGACGCCATCGCCTCGTACTGCTCGGCGTTGCGATGAATGTGGTACTCGTCCACCGTCGCCGCAGACGGATTCAGACCGTGCTGCAGGTTCGCGTCCGAGGACAACACCCGGTACAAGCCGTTGATCTCCGGGACCTCGATCACTGACCGATACACCTTGCACGCCGCACGCAGACGCGGGTTCGCCCGGACCATCGCCGACGCCACCTGGAACACCAGCGACGCCTGGGCGCGGTCACCCGCGAGGGAATACACCTCCGGGCTCGCCTCGCCGTCGGCGAGCAGCATGTACAAATTCACTCCGGCCGCGATCTCCGACTTGCCGTTCTTGCGCGGCAACAAGATCAGGGCTTCCTTGTACCAGCGCAACCTGGTTGCCCGGTCCATGATCCCGAAGATCGGCCGGACGATATGCCATTCCTCCCAACCCTCGAGCAGGAACGGTTCACCCGCGAAACGGCCCTTCGTGTGGGTGAGGTAGCCCTCGAAGAAGCGGACGGCGCGGTCAGCTTTCGCCGGGTCGTACTTCGCGCCGCGCGGGATCCGGAACCGACCAGCCTTGCACCCGCACGGGCACTTAGCCCGGGCCACCGATCCGCCTATCCAAATCCTGATTCAAACCGGCAAGGATCGACTGGCCCGCCAGCTGCATGAGCCCCAGACGGAGGCGCGCCGCCGGGGTCAACCCGAGTTCCGTCGCCACCCGCATGATCGTGTTCGCCTGGTCCCGCTCAATCTTCAAGAGCGGGTTAGCCGTGATCCGGCCCTTGTCATCTACGACCAGCAGATCCTCCAGCTGCAGGCACGCCTGCCGGTGACGGAGCAAGGCCACCACCAGCACCCCCGCGAGATCGAAGTCCAGGTCCTTCACTCCGCGCTCAAGGAGTTCCCCGATGATCCGGTCCCACATCGGTTTCGCCGCGTCCGGGATGTGATCTGGCATCGCGGGGATCAATCTGGTCGGCAGATCAGGCAACGCAACCAGCGCGGCCTTGCCCGCGTCCGACGCAACAGGGCGATTCCCCGTCTTGCGTCGAGCTCGCGACGGATCCGCTGGGCGACCCCTAGCCACGATGAACCCCTTCCAAGTCGTCAATCAGCTCGAGCAAACCCACACCGATCGCCTCGCAACGCCACCCCAACCCGGGCGGCACCGCCCGGCCCGCGCGACGCCACAGAATCCCCAGCTCACGCGACACGATCAGCAGCTCCACCACCGACTCCGTACCCCGGTTCACGTCGACGACCGCCGACAGTGCGTTGATCGTTTCCGCTGGATGTGGGACTCGGGACAACCGTGTTCGGCATCGATCCGAGCATGTGCGGCGACGGCGACCCGTCTTCGGCTGGGGGAGATCAACCCCGCACACCTCACACGAACCGGCCATGCTCAAATCGTTGACCAGCTGTCACCCCGTTTCGTGACACGTACCGCCACGGAATCACTCACTGGTTTCGGAAATCCGAATTTCGGGATTGTGCACGCGCGCACAGGGCCGGGGTTTGGGGGTTGTGACGCTCTGTGACTGACCCCCCTACCCGGTTACGGTGCGGAGTCACTGAGTGTGGTTGGTCTTGCCTCGCTCGAAGGCGCGGTTCATGGGTCTGCCGGTGAGTGAGATCGGGGCGCCTGGGGTGGTGATCAGTGGGCTGGTGTGGTCGGGTCGCTGCTCGAGGAATTCGGTGCGTGCCTCGCTGCGTTCGTTGCGTTTGGTTTGTGTTCGTGAGAGTTCGTTCATTGTTTGCGTCTCCTGCTCTTGGTCTTGGCTTGGTGGTGGAGTGGGCACAGCATGATCATGTTGTCGCGGATGTTGGTGCCGCCCCGTGATAGTTCGATGATGTGGTCACACTCGAGGTGTGGGCATTGCTGTGCGAGTTGTAGTTCGCAGTCGATGCACATGCCGCCGCATTGTTCGCAGCGTCCTGCTGCCCTGGTCTTGGCTGCTTGGCGTTCGCGGTGGTAGGCGGGGTCGCGGTAGCCGAGGCGCCAGGGTTGGGCTTTGACACGTTCGGCTTCGGTACGGCCTGGGTGTGCCGGGCAACGGCCTGTGCCGTTGGTGCGGGCGCCGCACACGATGCAGGGTCTTCCGATGGTGTTCATTCGGTGGCCTTGTCTTTGGCACGTTTCGCTTGTTGTCGTGCGGTCCATAGGTCTCGTTGTGCGTCTTGGGCGTCGAGGTGGGCTTGGTGCGCGGCGGCTAGCCCGCGCAGGTAGCAGGCCCTGCAGAGCCCGGTTTGTTTGTGGTTGGCGTGGTTGCGGGTGCAGGCGGGGCACAGGGGGAGTTCTCGTAGCGCGATCTGCTGGGCTTGGGTGATGATCTCGGGTGGGATGGTTCCGTCGCGTTGGGCTTGTAGGAGCTGGCCGAGGGCGGCCGGGTCGCGGGCTGCTTGACGCAGTTCGATGAGGGTGGCGTCGCGGGGTTGGCCGAGGAGTAGTCCGCGTCGTGAGCCTTTCTGTCGGAGGCTGATGCGGTGGGTGTGGGCTGCTCGTTTCACGGATGCGGTGGATCGGTCGAGGATCGCGGCGAGCCAGGTCGCCCCGCGGTGTGAGTGTTTGCGGAGGGTGTCGATTTCGCTGCTGGTCCAGGCCCTAGCCGCCATCAGTGCCCGCCTCAACTTCCGTGAAACTGCTAATAGCCTCAAAGGGAAGCTCGGTCAGAAGGTGCTTCCCGGCGCGAAGATCGACGCAATCGCTGAATACGTATCCGACAGTTCCGGTGATCTCACCCGAAACTTCCCCGCAGAGAGTGAACGTGTAGCGGCGTCCAACCTTGAGATCGTCGGTGTCAATCACAGTCGCTCACCTGCCTGATCGCATGGCCAGTCGGAGCCGCACGTGCAGCGCGACGTGACGTGCGGTGTCGTGCACTGGGTGGAGTGCGTGGCATTGAACGGGCAGGGGTGCTTGATGCGGAGCTCGCGGTGGATCCTCACAGATACCTCGCCCCGACTGGCAGGAACGACAAGATGGCGTAGTCCGAATACAGGCCATCGACTTCGTTGAGGACGTGAGTGATGTCCACCTCTACGAACCTGCCGTCTGGCGCAGTCAGGTTCAGCGTGTCCCCGGCCTGAAAGTCACGGTCGTTGAGTCGCAGCTCGGCGGTCTTGGTTCCGTCCATGATGCGGTCGAACCAGCGCTGCTCAATCTTCAGGGAGTGAATCATGACGCCTCACCAGCTAGCTCGTAGGTCGCCTCGAAGATGTCCGGCTTGCAGGGGTAGAAGCCGCCCGAATCGTGAATAATCCACTCGCCGTCTTCCACCCCAACCCACACCGAGTTCGCGCCCACGAAGATCTCGCCGGTTTGATCCGGGTCATCTGTTCGATCTTCGGGGTGGACCCGGCCGAATAGCCCACCCGTGAAGTCGAATAGCGCGTTGCGGTTTGAGCCTGTCCACTGCATCGCTTCGACTTCCACCGGCTTCTTACGGAATCGCTGCGCGCTCACGCGGCGTCACCGACCTTCGCTTCGTTGTCGAGTTGTTCGGCGCAGGCGGCGTATCCGGCGATGTCGAGGAACGAGTCGAAGTGGTAGCCGTTCGTCGCCCGGGCAACCTTGAGTCCGATCATGCAGAGGGCGACGTCGTGGGCGGTGACCTCGGTGTTGAGGATCGCCGTCCAGATCGCGGCGATCTTGCCGAACGATTCCGAGACTGGCCCGTACTGCTGGGCGCGTTCGCCGGTGATGATGTCGTGGGCTTGCTCGAGCAGTGGCTTACTCTTCACGATCTCCTCATTCGGTGAGGAGTAGGAGTTCGGCGGGTTCAGCGACTGGGTGTGGCTAGGCAAATTGGCGCGACCGGTGCTGCCCCAGAAGTGAAGGACACCCTCGCTGTCGTTGTAGTGGCTCTCAAAGTGCCCAGCTGTCAGCTCGCACACGATGCTGCCGAAGAAGGCCGTGCAGCGTGGCGGGGTGGGAATGTCAGAACGGTGGCTCATCGGGGTCCTCTCGTAGGTTCGGGTTCGGGAGCTTGGTCCAGGTGTTCGGCACGGGGTCGTTGCAGCGGTGTTCGGGGAGCACGGGCTCGTCGCAGGCTTGGCGTTGCCGCCACGGGTAGCGCCGGTGGAGTTCTCCGACGGACAGTTCGTAGGTCGCCCGCGCCTGCGTGACGTTGCAGGCGAGCTCGCCTGCCCAGCTGAGCGGAACGGGGTCGGCGACCGCTGCCATTGCGCACACGTCGTCGTCCAGGCCTGCGAGTACTGGCGCTCCGCAGGGGCAGAGTTTGAGTGTGGCTTTGCGGGCGTTGGCGATGATTCGGGCTTTGAGCCAGCCAGGTTGTTGGCGGCTAAAAGTTGTCACGATCTGTCACCCCCGCTCCGTCTTGGTCGACGGCCGGGTTTTGGTCTGGCTCGGTGCAGCCGAGGTGCACGGTTGCGCCACCGCTGGTGAGGACCGGGTCCATGCGTTCGCCGCAGTCGAGGCACCGCTGCTTCTCGGCTGGTTTTGGTTTGCGGTTGAAATGCTCCTGGGACGAGGTGACGTCGTCCCGATCTTGTTTGTGAAGGGGGCTGACCTCGTCCCCCTGAGGGGCCCTTAAGGGCCCCCCTCTGAGGGACGAAGTCGCCGGTACCCGTTCACCCGGTTCGGGGACGAGGTGGGACGAGGTCGGGGACGAGGTGGGGACGAGGTCGTTTGTGGTCTTTCCGGCGAGCTCATCGGCCTCCCGATAGACCGCGACGACCTTGTGGATGACGGCCCCACGAGCACCGTCAAATCGGGCAACATAGCCCTCGTCAACGAGTGCCGACAGCGCCGTATCGATGTTGATTGCTTTCCCCTCGACGCCCTTTCTGATTACGTTGCGTGACGATTCGCCGGTGGATTCGAGGAACCGGCTGACACGTTCCATGAGGATGGTGGGCCGGAATTTGGCCCGCTCGACACGTGCCTCGAGGTCGGTGTGTTCGGCATCCTCGGCCGCCTGGATCTCCCAGTCGATGCGCCCGTCGGCGTGTGAGGTGATGATGACTGTTGCGGCGTGCTGGGTGCGATCTGATGCCCGCCACGCCCCAGCCTGAGCGCGGACTCCAGCTGGCCGGTCTTTGGCGACGCGTAGCACGATGCGCCCGGTCTGCCCCGGTGCCAGCGGGGTGACGGGTTCACACACGAATGCGGCCCCGGAGATGGTGGCGAGCTTGGCTTGGGCCCCGATCGCAAACCGGCCTCTGCCTTCCTTGTCTTTGGAAACGTGGTCGATGGTGACGACGGCCGCCCCGGTGCGCTTTGCCAGCTGGTGGGGGAATGCGCGCATGAACGCGGACACTTCGTCGTTATCGACGGTCTTCGCTCCGAACACGACGAGCGCCTCGGTCAGCCCGTCGATCACGACCAAACTCCGCGGTGCCTCGAGTAGGGCGAGCCATCCGGGGTCGTCGGCTCGTGGCCTGGTTTCGGGTTGCACGTAGGTGAAGTGTTCGCGCAGCTGCTCGACGTTGATGCCGAGTGCTTGCAGGCGTTTGATGTAGGAGTGCGGGTCGGATTCGAAGTCGATGACCGCGACGTCGTGGCCCGTATTGATTTCTTCTGCGATCGCGATTTGGGAGACCCACGATTTGCCGGATTCGGATTCGCCGTAGATGGAGTGCACGAGGCACGGGTAGAGCAGGCTGTGCCCGTTCGACATCGTCATGATCGACGGCTTGGTGGGTTCGTAGTCGCCCGCGAGGAACGGGCCCAGGTCGACCGGTTGCCACGTCGTCGGCGCCGCGGCCGTCTCGACCTGGGCCTCGCCTTCGGTGCTGCTCGTGAGGTCGACGACGCTTTCAACTCGTGGTGCAGGGATCAACCCGACGAGCTCGGCGACCGCGTTGCTCGACAGGTGTTCGATGGTGGAGCAGCAATGCTTGTCGGCTTCCGCTGTTGCATTCCGGGCCACGAACGTTTCAGCGGTTTCGACTGCAGATGCCCATTCGTGGGCTGCTTCGCGCTCGCCGCCTGGGCGATCACCTGCGACCGCGGCACGGAACGCGCTACCGATCTGGCCCAGCGCATCGTCTGTGCCCTGGTGACCCTGGTCGCCGAGGCGCACGAGTGCGAGTGCCGCGGCGACTGCTGCGTCGTGGCGTGCCGCTCCTGAGCTCAGCGCGTCGAGGTGTTTGGCGAGCATGTTCTCGGTGGCCTGGCACATGTTGGTGGCGGTGATTCGCGCGTTGCCTGCCGGGTGGCTGAATCGCTCAGCGGGACGTGCTTGTTCTTTGGTTATGGCCCGGATCCAGGTCGCTGGGAGCTCGGGAAGTTCGTCGATGGACGGCAGGCTCATGTGGATGACGCCGCTGGCTTCATCGATCGCCCGATACGCCTGCTGTGTGTCTGGGTGGATTGATGGTGGGGCGACCATGTAGCGGTGCTCGAAGCGCAACACCTCGATGCCGGGCCAGCCGCCGCGGAACGTCGCCGAGTCGACTCCTGCCGGCAGCCGGTAGAGGCGAATCCCGGAGTGCGGGTCGGTGCGGCTGGTGATCCGCGTCGTTGGTGGTAGTTGGCCGTGGTCGCTTTCAAGGATCGCGAGCTGGCGAGCACCTGGCTTGTCGCCGTATGCGTCGACGTCGATGCCGACGCAGTTCTTGGGTAGGCGCACGGCGACGTTGCCTTCTGGCTGGTTGATGATCCAGTGCCCGACTTGTTGCCGGTCGGGGTCGTCGCCGTTGGCACCCGTGTAGCCGACGGGTGGGGACTTCTTCGCGTTCGGGGGCAGGGGAAGGGGCCACCATCCGGCCTGGACGAGTGGTGCCGCGGCTTGCGCGTATGGCCCTTCTCGTACCGGCTGCTCAGCGGTCATTGTCACGTAGCGCCCTTCCCCTGCTTGCCCGAATGTGAATGTGCGAACCGCGGTCGAGCTAGTTGCTCATTGCCGCGATCTTTTCTTCGGAGAACCCGAGCCCACGCAGCTGCGTGATCTGGGCTTCCGTGAGCGCCGTCCCTGCCTGTTGTGCTGGGACTTGCTGGGCCGGTGCAGCAACCTGGGCTGCAGCTGGTGGTGCCGCTGCGACGGTCGGCGCGACAGCAGGTGCGACCGCGTTGGCGACCTGGGCCGCAGCTGGTGGCACGTACTCGAAGGCGTACAGCTTCGGCGGGTTCATGCCTCGAGCGGACGCTTCACCGTCACCGGTGTAGGTGACTCGCACTCGGGCACCGGCCTCGAAGGTGCGCGCACCAGCTCGAGCAATCGCCTTGCGGGCCTCGGACAACATTGCGCCCTTGACGTACAGGCGGCGCATGCCGTCGTCGTCTACGCCGTTGCGCTGATCGGTTTGCAGTTCGAGGATGATCTGCATTTGCGGGTCACCGTTCTTGAAGAACTTTGGCTCACCTGTGGTGAAGTCGGTGACCTGCTTGGCTGATGCGCCGAGCACGGTCCCGGAATGGGTTTCTCCGACCCCGTCGAACTTCAACGCAGGGGTCCCGCCAGCGAGCAGGTCTTCAACTGTTGGTGCATTCATGGCATTCCTCCGAGGATGCGAAATTGGGTTAGTTGGTTGTGCCCACCAGGCCACCCACTGAGGTGACCTGGAGTCGGTAGTCCTCGCTGCCAGGGCACGAGGTGCGGGCATCGGTTGATGCCAGGTTGAAGAACGGGCAGTAGTTGCACCGGTCGTTCGTCGTCTTCAAATTCGGCAGGGCCTCAACATCGAGCAGCTTCACCGCGAGTTGGATGTCGTCGAGGCGTGCGATCGCGTCGGCTGCGAACTCTTTGTCGAACTCGACGGTGTGAATGACGGTGTCGCGCAGAGGCGCGTTACGTGGAACGAAGATGATGTTGATGGTTTTGACGTCGAAGCGTTCCCACCACATGCCCAAGCCGTAAATTTGCGCCTGGACGATGTACTTGGTGTCGACGCGCCCGCGTTTTGCTTCTTTCAGCGTCGTTGCGCCGACAACTTTCCAGTCGTTGACCGAGTCGTCGTCGGTGTCGTAGAAGTCAATCTTGCCGCCGAGTGTCTCGCCACCAGGTAGCGGCAACGCCATCTTCCGTTCGATCAGGAACCGCTCGCGCCCTAGTCGTTTATTCTCGGCTTCGAGCGCGCCTTCGAGCCAGGTGTGCGTCGCGGTGCCGATCGTTGGAAGCCAGCCATCGCGGTCGTCTTTGCCTTCGACACCGGCAAGCTTGTAGCCCAAACGTCGGTCGCATGGTGTGCCAACCTCGGACGGTCCGATGGCTTTCTGTTGTGAGCGTGGATGGTTCGCGATGTGGGCGCGAACTGCATCCAGTGGGCTAGTCATTCGTCTTCGCTGTGACGACGAAGCGCCGCGTCGTCGTGGTCGACTGGCAGGCCGCGACGGCCTCGGGATAGTTCTCTTTCAGCTTGGCCTGGTCGAGGCGTTTGCTCGAGGTGTGCCGCCACGTGACGGCGACGTCACCGTTGACGCGCAGGTCTTCGGCGTCGGCTTGCTCAAGACGGTGCTTGATGCGTTCGGTGACGACCTTCTCGGCGGCCGCGATCGCATCCTTCTGTTCGCGCAGCATGGTCAACGTCGCAATGTCGTCGGCCATGTCGTCGGCGTCAACGGTGGGATGTTCGCTCATTTACATGACTCCTTGGATTGGCAACGTGAGTTCGGTTCCGTGTTCGGGGTTGATCGCCTCGGGGCGTTTGCGTGGTGCCCGGGTCTTGTGTGCGGTGCCCGGGTCTTGTGTGCGGTGCCGGTTTTCGCGAGGGCTTGGCGCACCGCGTACGGGCTGGTCACGGTGCAGTGGTCTGCGGGGACTTCACCGATAAAGCCGTCGCGCAGCTGCACACGCATCCAGCCTTTGTTGCCGTTCAGAACGACGCCGATCTCTTTGACGTAGAACCGTGGATGCCCTTTGTGGCTCGGCTTGATTCGGACGACGCGGGCGCCGTCTGGTGGCCAGATGTCGCGGGCCATCAGTAGCCCGCCTCTTTGAGTAGGGCGAGCCAGGTCGCGGGGCGCATCACGATGTATCCGTCTTCGGCATGGGCCTTGCCGACGGACTTGGCCCACACGGCACCGGTGGCCGCGCCGTCGTTGACCATTTCGACGTCGAGCTCGCGCAACCAACCGGGAATGTTCGCCTTGGCGGTGGCTTTGGCTTCGATGACGACGCCGATG
>Ga0172380_10002153_pt1 | contig 31550 bp, 15 predicted proteins | sample Leawe162metaG_FD_119747 | JGI IMG/M metagenome (GOLD analysis project Ga0172380, IMG submission 119747) | Leachate microbial communities from a municipal landfill in Southern Ontario, Canada - Leachate well 162 metaG | ecosystem: Engineered > Solid waste > Landfill > Unclassified | place... | reverse complement strand
TATAATATCCTGATGGTCAACGTTTGAAAAGGCTTCGATGTCCCCTTCCCCGCGTATTACGAGAACATTTGCTTTAACATCCTTCCATACTTGCGGCATGTTTAGGTCTTGCAGTTCCTGCCAGAACCTGTAGTTACGGGACCATACCATTTCACCTCCGTCAAACTCCAAGTAATCTTTCATCATAGATTTTATCTCGTCGTTAACTGCTACATCTTTCGGATGTTTTTTCATGACAAGGTAGTCATAGAGGATATTAATCATTTTTGTTACAACCTTTTCGTTCTCGACATAGTCAACACCCATAATAGGATTCTGGAACCTGAACATTTCAAGTATGTATTCATACCATGTTTTCAATCCCGTACCGCAAACTATAACACCTTTTGCAATTTTGTTCTTATCAATCATCGGTGCCTGATAACCGCCGAGAGAGTGCCCGAAAATAAACACGTTGTCTTTATCAACGAAATCATATTCGATTATCTTTTGAAAACCTGTTTCAAAACCTTCGAGTTCAGTAGTGTAGTCAATCTCGAAACAATCGGGTGTATTCACGCAATCGCCCATACCTGATTTTTCAATACGGGCAACCGCATAGCCTTTTTCGCTTAGCTTATCCACGAACTGCCCGTAAGGATGCTTTCCAAGATTATCGAGCGAATAGCACATATAGCCCGGAATAAACAGAACTGTTTTAAATTTTCCTGATGACTTTGGCTTGGTTGTAATAATCCTGAGATATCCGTTTTTAAACTTCACCTCATCGTAAACAACATCGTATTTATCAGACTTCTCGTAAGGCAGACCTATAGAAAGAGAATTTAGGACGAGCGATTCTTTTCCGCGTATAACCGCAAACGTAACTTCATCTTTTTCCCTGAAGGTTTTAACTGCATCACGATATGCCTTAACAGAATTAGTATTGACGCCGTTAATTTTAATCAAGACATCATTAACCTTAACGGTTGCGTTTTCCGCCGTTGAACCTGCAGTAACTGTAGTTATGAGCAGTCCTTCCTTGGTTGAAAGATTCAAAGAAGATTTAATCGAATCATTTATCGCTGAAACTCTTACACCCATAAAAGCTTTGCGAGTAATATTTTGTGAAAAAACTGATGAAGAAACAAATGCGAGTAAAAGTATGAAAACTAATTTTTTCATATCGGTAGAATTTAAATTTTTAATTATCGTACGAAATTATATATTTTATGTTTCAATTGTAATATAAAATAGCTAATGAAATATTTCGCAAAACGGTTTTTTTAAGGTATAATTTGTTGATTTTTTTCGCATACTTAATTCAACCCTAATTAAAGGCCAATTAGAGGCTAATTAGGGCGCAAGATAGCAAGAATATGAAAACGTTGTAAAAACAGATATTGTTTGAGATAAAAAAACTAATAATGTAATTGTAAACAATAATAAATAGTTATTTTTTAAACAACTGATTTTAATGAACTAAATATTTATTTTATCATATGGGAACAGAAAAATATTACAAAGAGTATATAAATTAAATTATTATTTTAACAAAATTACTATGAAAAACCTGGCAGTTGTATTCGTTTTATTATTCACATTAATCGTAATCAATGATTTGCGGTCACAATCGGCACCTCAGATTTATGACTACGATTCAAAATGGAAAGAGATAGATTCACTTTATAACTACGGACTTCCCGAGTCAGCGATGAAAATCCTGCAAGAAGTTTTCGTAAATGCCAAAGGCGAGAACAATACAGTTCAGTATGTAAGAGCTTTGCTTTACAAGATGAAGCTGATACAATACAATGAAGAAGATGCATTCTTTAAAAGTTTAAGTGAGATGAAAAGTGAGGAGGCTGCTGCGGTTTTTCCGATGAAACAGTTCCTAAATTCTTTAATCGGCGACATGTATTGGACATTCTACCAGAACAACAGGTATGATTTGCTGGAAAGGACGAGAGTAGAAAATTTCACGCTTGAGGATATAAAGACGTGGGACGCAACAAAGATTATCGAGCAATCGATTCAATATTACAAAAATTCAATCTCAGAACCTGAAAGGCTGCAACAGGTCAGTTTAGAAGGTTACAATGATATGCTAAACAATTATGTTTATGATAAATATATACCTAACGGAAGAAAGTACAGACCCACGCTGTATGATTTTCTTGCGTTCAAAGCGATTGGATTTTTCTCCAACAAGGAAGCAGGCGTGACGAGACCTGCAGAGCAGTTTCTTCTGAACGACCCAATATTTATGAGCGATGCAAAAGAGTTTTCAGTACTTGATATATCCACAAAAGATGTGTTCTCATTCGATTATTATGCAATTACGATTTTAAGGGATGTAATAAGGTTTCATCTTAATGACGGAAACGTTGATGCATTAGTAGATGCTGATTTAAAGAGGCTGGAATTTGTCTATAATAGTTCAGGAAATGCCGAGAAAGAAAATCTATACTTAAAAGCTCTTCAGAACTTGCTGGACAAGTATTCAGTATATCCAGTTTCAACATTGATAAGCTATGAGATTGCAAATGTGTATCAAGGAAGAGGAGCAAAGTACGTACCCGGGATTACGGATAACTACAAAGACGATTTAAAGATTGCATATTCAATTTGCAAGGATGCGGCTGATAAGTATCTTGATTCTGACGGAGCGCAAAACTGCAGAGCAATTATGGCAGCTCTCGATTCAAAATCAATTCAGATAACACTTGAAGCTTACAATATTCCCGACAAGCCGTTCAGGAGTCTTGTTACATACAAGAACGTGAACAAACTTTATTACAAGATAGTAGAGACATCATACGATGAGATAGAAAAGATTGAAGATGACTATCCAAATTACAATGATTACGCAAAATACAACGATGAAATAATAAATAGGTTTAACGGCAAAGATGCAGTTCACAATTTTAACATAAACCTCCCGAATGACGGTGATTTGCAGACTCACAAAACAGAAGTAAAGATACCTTCTTTGAAATCAGGTGTTTACGTTATGCTCGTGGGAACAAGCGAGAGTTTTTCTTACAAGGAGAATGCTGTTGCATATTGTCTTCTTAACATAAACTCATTGAGTTACATAAATAAAACGAATGAAAAGAAGGATATAGAATTTTATACACTGAACAGGGATACAGGTTATCCACTCGATGGTGCAGAAGCCGTAATATATGTTCAGAATTATGATTATAATAAATCGAGGTATGAGTATATCAGGAGTGGAGATTACACTGCAGACAAGAACGGATATTTTAGCGTAAAGAGTACAGGAAAATCCAGGTCGTTTTACGTAGAGCTCAGGCACAACGGGCAGTTCTTGACCACACAGGGTTTGAATTTCGGTTACGGATACAGTTACATAAAGGATGCTTTTTATCAGGGTGAGTATTACGAACAAAACACAAAGCCATACACGGCAACTTACTTTTTTACAGACCGCTCGCTGTACAGACCCGGGCAAACACTTTATTTCAAAGGACTTGTTGTTGAAGCAAAGGGCAAAGAATCCAGCATAAAAGCAGGAGAATTCGTTACAGTAGAACTTTACGATGTAAATTCCCAAAAAGTATCCGAACAGAGTTTTACTACTAATGACTTTGGAACGATTAACGGTTCATTCACACTCCCGACCTCAGGACTAAACGGACAGATGCGCATTCAAACATCGGTAAATAACGGAAGTTCTTACTTCTCGGTAGAAGATTACAAGAGACCAAAGTTTGAAGTTACGTTTAATCCGATTAAAGGAACTTATAAGCTCGGAGAGTTAGTACCCGTTAGAGGAATAGCAAAGTCTTATTCGGGTGCGAATCTTGATAATGCAGCAGTAAAGTACAAAGTAGTAAGAAAGGCGCTTTATCCAAGATGGTTTTATGACTGGTACTCTAATTACTTCGGGACAAGCAAATCGAATGAGACAGTAATATTAAACGGTACAACTACAACGAATAATACCGGAGAGTTTGAAATTAATTTTAAAGCAATACCCGATGAGTCTGTTTCTACAGGATTAAAAGCATATTTTAATTATGAAGTAACGGCAGATGTAACGGATATTAACGGAGAGACACATTCAAAGGAAATGAATGTAGCAGTTGGTTATTCTTCGCTTATGGTGTCTTTTGGAATAGGTGAAAATGTTGATAAGAATGGCGACACGAAATTCAGGTTAGTAACAACGAATCTGAACGGTGAAAGAGAAGGGGCAGATACAAAGATAGAAATTTATAAACTGAAGAGTCCTGAAAGAGCTTTCAGAAGCAGGCTGTGGCAGAGACCTGATAAATTCACTATGACTAAGGAAGAATATTACAGAGATTTTCCTTACGATGAGTACAGTGACGAAAGCGATTTTACAAAATGGGAAAAAGAGTTGAAGGCTTATGATAAATCATTCAGTACTGAGCAGGATTCTGTTCTTGACCTAAGTACTATGAAGGGATGGAATCAGGGGAAGTATGTAGCGGAATTAAAAGCTAAAGATAAAAACGGTGAAGAGGTAAGCGAAAAGTTTTACTTCACGGCGTACAGCAAGGGCGAAAGCTCGATGCCGTTTACTAAGTTTAGCAATCATATAGATATAAAATCTTCTTACGAAGTAGGAGAGACGGCTGAATTTATTTTTGGAACATCTTTAAGCGATACTAAGGTGCTTTTTGAGGTGAACGGTAATGAGGGTATTATTAAGAGAGAATGGCTTACGTTTAATAAGGAACAGAGATTGTTTGAGCTGCCTGTTAGAGAAGAATATAGAGGCGGGATAGGATATAATTTAGTTTTTGTAAAGGAAAACAGACTGGTTTCTGTGGAAAGATATTTAGGGGTACCTTATACTAATAAGATGCTGGATATTAGTTTTGAAACTTTCAGGGATAAGCTGAAACCTCGTGATAAGGAGGAATGGAAGATTAAGATTAAGGGAAAGAACGGCGATAAGGCAATGGCTGAGATGGTTGCGACTATGTACGATGCTTCTTTAGATGCGATTAAAGACCACGGTTGGAATTTTAATTTTGGACTTAATTATTCTTTCTACTCGGATTCATGGGGAAGTGCTGTCTGCTTTGACGCATATAACGGAAATATTTATCAGGAGGACTGGAATAAGAGTGTGGATTACACGAGTATAGGTTATGATTTTTTGAATTTCTTTGGAGCACCGATTAATAGTGATAATTATTATGCTCCGATGTACGGTGAGAAGATGGCAGTTGACGAGGATGTGAAGACGGGTTATAAGGTTGATAAGGTAAGTGAAGAACCAAGGAAGAAAGAAAGAGAGGAATCGGAGATAAAGACAGAAAGCCCTGAACCAAAGAATGGTAAGGACGGCAAAGGGACAGAGGATAAGAAAAAGAAAGAAGAGCTTGGAAATATTACGACGAGGACTGACTTCAGGGAGACTGTTTTCTTTTTGCCTGAGCTGAGGACTGATGAGAATGGGGATGTGACGATTAGTTTTGAGATGCCTGATGTTTTGACGAGGTGGAAGTTGATGGGGTTTGCACATACGAAGGATTTAAAGAGAGGGATGATAGAGAAGGAGATTATAACGCAGAAGGAGCTGATGGTGACGCCGAACGTGCCGAGGTATTTTAGGGAGGATGATAAGGTGGTGATTTCGGCGAAGGTGACGAATCTTTCTGATAGGGATTTGAAGGGTGATGCGGCGTTGATGCTTTTTGATGGTTTGACGATGAAGGGGGCTGATGGTGAGTTTAAGAATTTGGAGGCGGTGAAGGGTTTTGAGGTGAGCAAGGGCGGTAGTACGAGTGTGAGCTGGGAGGTGACGGTGCCTTATGGTTTTGAGGCGGTGGATTACAGGGTTACGGCGAGGGCGGAGAATTTTACGGATGGAGAGGAGTCGGTTTTGCCAGTGCTTTCGAACAGGATGCTTGTGACGGAGACGATGCCGATGAACGTTAGGGGTAATGAGACGAAGTCTTTTTCGATGAAGAAGCTTGTGAATGGGGGTACGATGACGAATTACAGGCTTTCGGTGGAGTTTACTTCTAATCCTGCGTGGTATGCGGTTCAGAGTCTGCCTTATTTGATGGAGTTTCCTTATGAGTGTGCAGAGCAGGTTTTCAGCAGGGTTTATGCGAACAGTATTGCGGGTTTTATTGCAAATTCTTCGCCGAAGATTAAGGAGGTTTTTGAGAGGTGGAGGAATGAGAGTCCTGATGCGCTGCTTTCTAATTTAGAGAAGAATGAGGAGTTGAAGGGTTTGATTTTGCAGGAGTCGCCTTGGGTGAGGGAGGCAAAGAATGAGAGCGAGAGGAAGAGAAGGATAGGTGTGCTTTTTGAGGTTAAGAGGATGGAGAGCGAGCTTGGGAAGGCGGTGAAGAAGCTGAAGGGTATGCAGGTGAGTAATGGTGCATGGGCGTGGTTTGAGGGGATGCCAGAGGATAGGTATATGACGCAGTATATTACGGCAGGGTTCGGGAAGCTTCACAGGCTTGGGATTAGGAGGTTCGAGGATGATGAGGAGATGGTGAGGGGTGCGCTTGGCTATTTGGACGGGCAGATTAGGAAGGATTATGATGAGCTTTTACGGCTTGAGAGAGAGGGCAGGTTGAAGTTGAGCGATAATAATTTAGGGGCTTTGCAGGTGCATTATCTTTATATGAGGAGTTTTTATAAGGATGAGGCTATGGATGATTTTAACAGGGAGGCGTTTGATTATTTTAAGGGTCAGGCGGCGAAGTTTTGGAATAATAGGGGCTGGTATTTGGAAGGGATGATTGCTTTGGCTTTGAGCAGGTTTGGTGATGGGGCTACGGCGGATGGGATTGTGAGGTCGCTGAGGGAAAATTCTTTGTTTTCTGATGAGATGGGGATGTATTGGAAGGAGAATGCGGGCGGTTTTTATTGGTATGAGGCACCGATTGAGACGCAGGCTTTGCTGATAGAGGTTTTTGATGAGGTTGGGAAGGATGAGAAGAGTGTGGACGATATGAAGGTGTGGCTTTTGAAGAATAAGCAGACTAATGATTGGAAGACGACTAAGGCTACGACTGAGGCGGTATATGCATTGCTGTTGAGGGGTGAGGATTGGCTTGCGGGAGAGATGCTTGTTGATGTGAGAGTTGGTTCGATTGATGTGACGAAGGATGTGAAGGCAGAGGTGGGTACGGGTTATTTTAAGACTTCGTGGAAGTGGGGTGATGTGAAGAGTGATATGGGTAATGTGACTGTGACGAGGAAGACGGCGACGGGTATTAGCTGGGGTGCTTTGTACTGGCAGTATTTTGAGGATTTGGATAAGATTACGAGGAGCGAGACGGGGTTGAGTATTGAGAAGAAGTTGTTTGTTGTTGAGGAGACTGCGAGTGGTGAGGTGATTAGTCCGATTGGTGAGTTGAAGGTTGGTGATAAGGTGAGGGTGAGGATAGAGCTTCGGAGTGACAGGGCGATGGAGTACGTGCATATGAAGGATATGCGAGCGGCGGGTTTTGAGCCTGTGAGTGTGCTTTCGGGGTATAAGTATCGTGACGGGCTTGGTTATTATGAGAGTACGAGGGATGCGGCGACTAACTTCTTTTTTGGTTATTTGCCGAAGGGGACGTTTGTTTTTGAGTATGATTTGCGTGTGAATTTGGCGGGTGATTTTTCGAATGGGATTACTTCGATTCAGTGTATGTATGCGCCTGAGTTTAGTAGTCATAGTGAGGGGGTGAGGGTGGTGGTTCGTTGATGAAAGATTGTTGGACAAGAACGCACGTTGAAAGAGCGGATTGATTATGATATTCACTGATAGAGATTGAGTGTTGGTTATATTTATTGCAGGGGACGAGAGTCCCCTGCTTTGTTAAAGAACGGTTATCCGTGCTTTCAAGAAAAATAAGATTATTGAATATGTAAGAGAATAGTATTACTTTTCAGGACATCTACTAAAATAAAAGATATAATAATGAAAAGATTATTTATCATCCTTATAATGTTTGCCTCAATGTCTGCGAATGGGCAGTGGGTGCAGGGAGGTAATGGAATACAAACAAGTAACATGGTTCTTCATCTTTCATCTTTCGAAAATATGATATTTGCATGCACAAAAAATTTTATACATAATGAAGAATTTCTATATTGTTCAACGAATAACGGGAATAACTGGATAGATTTACAATTTTATAATGAAGCTATTGCTTTTACTAAGTTTGGAAGTAATTATTTTGCAGGAACAAGATATTACGGTATATATATTTCAGTGAACTACGGATTTAACTGGTCTCAGTGCGGTTTAAACAATAAGACGATATATGCTTTGACAAGTCTAAATAATAATATTTATGCAGGTACAATTGACAGCGGAGTTTTTATATCGAGTAATAATGGTGTTAGCTGGAGTATAACAGCATTAAACAATAAATTCATATACTCACTTCTAATACATGGTAATAATATTTTAGCAGCAACAGCCAGCTATGGGGTTTACATATCCACAAATAATGGCATAAGCTGGGTTCAATCATCTTTAAACAATAAGTCTGTTAATTGTCTTGCATCGAACGGGAATGACATCTTTGCAAGTATTACAGACAGCGGTGGAGTTTATCGTTCAACCGATAACGGAATAAGCTGGACAAGAACATCATTGTTTAATAAGTTTATTCGTTCAATAGCAGTTTACGGAAATAACATATTTGCGGCAGCGGATAATATTGGAAGTACTGGAGGGATTTATTTTTCTTCGAATAGCGGGAATAACTGGTCTTTAAAGAATGAAGGATTTAATAATATTCCATCTCAATTTTATTCGTTAACAATAGCAAATAACTTAGTATTAACAGGAACATCATTAAACAATTCATTATGGCAACGACCACTTTCGGAATTAGTAAATGTTCAGAATACAGTATTAGAAATTCCCTCTTCGTATTCGCTTGAACAAAACTATCCGAATCCGTTTAATCCAATGACTAAGATTAATTTTGCTATACCAAAGAGTTCGGGGATTAAGATTACGGTTTTTGACGTGACGGGTAAAGTGGTTGCTGTGCTTGTGAATGAAACGTTGCAAGCTGGAACGTATGAAACGGACTGGGATGCTAGTGCTTATCCGAGTGGGGTTTATTTTTACAGTATACAGGCGGAAGATTTTAGTGAGACTAAGAGGATGATGCTGGTTAGGTAGTTAATGGTTGTTGGTGGAGCAGAGATTTGTTTTATGCAGGGGACGGGAGTCCCCTGTTTTGCTGGGGTGCGGTTTTCTGTGTTTTATGATTTTTTAATTTGTTGAATGTTAAAACCATAACTATTACTTTTCGGTACATCTACTAAAATATAAAAGAATGAAAAGATTATTTTTCATCTTCATAATGTTTGCCTCAATGTCTGCTAATGGGCAATGGGTGCAAACAAACGGAATATTTGGGGGCGGGTCTATAGGATCTATTGCCGTAGTTGGGAATAATGTTTATGCAGGAACATGCAGAGATAGTCCAAGTTTTGGTTGTCTTTTCCGCTCCACAAATAATGGCTTTAATTGGACAAAAACTGCTTTAGATAGCCAATACGTTATGTCATTCGCTATTAATGGAGAATATATTTTTGCAGGTACAAATAGATATGGTGTTTATTTATCCACAAACAACGGTTTAAATTGGAGCCAAACCGAATTAAATAATCAATCTATATATTCCCTATCATCAAATGGAAATAATATTTACGCAGGAACTTGGGATAGCGGTGTTTATTTCTCAACTAATAATGGATTGAGCTGGTCTCAAACTGCTATGAATAGTACAGCTATATATTCACTTGCCGTTAGAGGTAATAACATTTTTGCAGGAACTTGGGGACAAGGACTTTACCACTCCACAGACAACGGTTCAAGTTGGACAAAAGTTGCATTGAATATTAATTTCATTTATTCACTTGCAATAAATGGTAATTTTATTTTTGCAGGATCGTCTAATGGTTTGTTTATGTCAACAAATAATGGATTAAGCTGGACGCAAACTACATTGAATAATGAATCTATTTGGTCCTTAACAGTTTATGGGAATACAATTTATGCTGGAGCAGAAACGGGCGGAGTCTATATCTCCACGAACAACGGAATTTTGTGGACTCAAAGTCCGTTGAATGATAAATTTGTTCGTTCAATAGCAGTGAATAATAATTGGGTTTATGCCGGGTCTAGAGCGTTTTATTTATCAAGCAATTACGGTTCAAGTTGGGAAGTAACCGGATTTAATAATAAAATAGTTATTGATTTTGAAGCATTTGGAGATAATATTTTTGCGGCAACAAGTTATAATTATGATTCATCAAGTCTTTATATTTCCTACAATAACGGAGCGACATGGACAGAAGCTACATTACATAATACAAAAGTAACCACTGTTGCAAAACTTGGAAATATTATTTGTGCAGGTACAGCTGGCGATGGTGTATTTATCTCTACGAATAACGGCATAAACTGGTCTCAAACTGCTTTAAATTATGCATATGTAAAATCTCTTACCGGCAGCGGAAATAACATTCTCGCAGGAGTCTTAACTCAACAATCTGGTCCCGGATCTCTTATTTACTCCTCAAATAACGGCGTTAATTGGGCATCTACTACTTTGTTTAATAATGATGTTTATTCTCTTGCAGTAAAAGGGAACCTTGTATTTGCCGGGACAACAGGGAATGGTGTTTACCGCTCAACAGATAACGGTTTAACATGGACACAAACGGTATTAGATAAATTTGCAAACTCAATTACCATCAGTGGAAATACAATATATGCAGGATGCTTTTCTGGTGTTGGTTATTCAGGCGGTGTTTATTTATCCACAGATGATGGTATTAGCTGGACTCAAACAGCATTAAATAACAGACCAGTTAATTCTGTCGTTGCAAAAGAAAATAATATAATCGCAGGAACTGATGATGGTATATATCTCTCCACAAATAATGGATTGACCTGGACGCAGAAAAATCAAGGATTCAATCCAGCTCAAAGGATCCTGTCATTACTAATATCAAATAATTATGTATTGGCAGGAACACTTGGCTATTCTGTCTGGCGAAGAGAGCTATCAGAAATAGTTGGAGTGCAAAATCTAAGCACGGAAACACCTTCAGTATTTTCGCTGTCTCAAAACTATCCGAATCCGTTTAATCCAATGACAAAGATTAATTTTGAAATACCGAAGAGTTCGGGGGTGAAGATTACTGTTTTCGATATGACAGGGAAAGAGGTTGCCGTGCTTGTGAATGAAACGCTTCAGGCAGGAACATATCAGACGGACTGGGATGCAAGTGCTTTTCCGAGCGGGGTTTATTTTTATAGGATACAGGCAGAAGATTATAGTAAGACGAAGAAGATGATGCTTGTTCGTTGATAGTTTTTCGTTGATAGTTGATAGCAAAAATACTAAGTATGGAATTAAGGAAGGAAGAAACTTGACAGAACAATGGAACACGGATTGCGCGGAGTAGGCGGATTTGCACGGATTTAAAAGCAGATACAAAAGTGGGCAAGCGCAAGCTGGAAGCTTGCGATACTTTAAAAACATAATTTATATGAGGACAATTAATAAGTTTTTTTGTTTAGTTTTGTGTTCTATGGTTATTACGATTCTTTATTATAGCGTAACCATAGCTCAGGTTTATTTTCCAACAACTCCGGTATGGGTTTCAACGGATGCGGGTTACGATACAGGCTGCGGCTGGGCGGATATAAACGGAGACGGTTGGGTTGATCTTGTTGTTGCAAAGGGCAATGATATGTCGAGGCAGAAGGTTGTTGTCTATTACAATACGGGAGGAAATTTACCGTTCACACCAAGCTGGCAATCCAATGATATTGACTATCACGGGCAATTATCAATAGGTGACATTAACAAAGACGGATACCCTGATGTTGCTGTATCTGTTTACATTGGACAGGCGGGGTTTTCCCAAAAAGGAAAATTAAAAATATATTTGAACAACAACGGAACTCTTTCTCAAAACCCGTCATGGGTTTCGCAGGATTCCTTGTACACTTTCAGTTGTGCTTTTGGCGACGCAGACGGTGACGGCGACCTTGACCTTGCAGCTGCATGCGGCGAAAGCTATAATCTTAAAATCGATAACCAAAGAATTTATTATAATAATAACGGAGTTTTTGAATATCTTCCTTCCTGGAAAAGTTTAGACCAAGGTTATGGAATGGACGCTAATTGGGCTGATTTCGATAATGACGGGAGACTGGATTTGGTATTTTGCTGCGAGCGCGGACCGAGTAAAATTTACAAAAATTACGGTGATTCAATAGGTCGAATGCCAATATGGACTTCGCAGGATGCCAGCCAATATTCAAATTCATTATTCGTTAACGACATTGATAATGACGGATGGCTTGACCTTGCCATAGCGGATAACAACCAAATTGGGGGAAGCGGAAAATTCAAAATATATAAAAACAATTCGGGAACGATGAATGCAAATCCCTTTTGGACTTCAAATTTTTCGGGATACGGCTCAGGAATAAATCTTTGCGATATAAACAATGATAACTTCTGCGATTTAATATGCGGGGCTTGGTGGTCGGCATGCTGGATTTATGTTAACAACGCCGGAACATTCTCTCCGACTTCTCAATGGACATCGGCAACAAACAGTGTTGTTGAAACGATTGCTGCAGCTGATTACGATCATGACGGTCTTGACACTCTCAATGCTGAGTTTGTCGGGAATGGTGTTAAAAAACTTTTTTATCTTTCAAAGAATCCGCTGCAAAAACTCTTAAATATAAAATTTGGGAATGATACTATTCCATTCAATCAGTTTTGCTATGTCCTCGAAAACGGCTGGGTAAGTTTCGGTGCTCCTCCGACTAACGGCACGAATATAAGTATTAAAGTATTATATACACACGACCCTGATTTTGCTGTGAGCAACTGGGATAACAATATCGGAAATTATTTATTTAAAAATACTATAATAACATCGGCTGGCAACTTATCGCTTGAAATGCAAACGGATTTTAAATTGCTTCAGAACTATCCGAATCCTTTTAATCCAACAACTAAGATTGAGTTCACTGTGCCGAAAAATTCTGATGTGAGAATTAGTGTTTTTGACGTGACAGGGAAAGAGGTTGCCGTGCTTGTGAATGAAACGCTTCAGGCAGGGACGTATCAGACTGACTGGAATGCGAGTGCTTTTTCAAGCGGAGTTTATTTTTACAGAATGGTAACGAATAGATACAGCGAAACGAAGAGAATGATGCTGGTGAGATAGTTGTTAGTTGATTGCTCTTTCGAGAGATGGGGGGTTTTGAATGTTAATAAAACACATTTTGGTGTGTATTTAAAATATAATTTAATTACTATTTTGAATAAATCAAAAATAACAAATATGACAAGTGTTAAAGATTTTTTAAAAACTTCAAAAATAACTAAAAGTATTTTATCAGTACTCGCATTACTCATTATTCAATTTGTCCCTGCTCCTCGGAATTACTCTCTTTTTATTAATAATTGTTTTTCTCAGGAATCATGGACTGCAACTTCATTAACAGAAGCACCAACTCCCCGTGAGCGTCATTCGGCAATCTGGACGGGTACAAACCTGATTGTTTGGGGCGGTACCGGAGGTTCATCACTGTCAACCAATACGGGAGGAGTTTATAACAATTCCTCCGATACATGGACTCCAACATCATTAACAGGTGCACCTACTGCACGCATTGCACATATCGGAGTCTGGACGGGTACAAAAATGGTTGTGTGGGGAGGGAATTTAAACGGAAGCTATTTAAGTACAGGAGGCATATACGATCCGGCTTTGGATACATGGACGCCGACAACTACAGCGAACTCCCCTTCCGGCGGAAATAACCCTACAGCAATCTGGACGGGCAGTAAAATGATTGTCTGGGGAGGATATAACGGAAGCTATTTGAATACAGGAGGACAGTATGATCCCAACTCTAACACATGGATGCAGACATCAACATCTAATGCACCCTCAGGAAGGCAATACCATACGGCAGTCTGGACTGGAAATAAAATGATAGTATGGGGCGGATATAATGTTACAAACTATTATAACACAGGCGCAGCATACGACCCGGCTGCGGACACCTGGACGCCTATTTCAACCAATAACGCTCCTACAGGCAGGATATGGCAGACAGCTGTCTGGACAGGAAGCAAAATGATAGTATGGGGCGGATATGCGAATACGGTTTATAACAATACAGGAGGAATTTATAACCCTGCTGTTGATACGTGGACGCCTACTTCGACTGTTAATGCGCCTTCAGGCAGGGACTGGCATACTGCAGTCTGGACAGGAAGCAAAATGATAGTATGGGGCGGATATAACGGCTCTGTATATTTTAATTCGGGCGGGATTTATGACCCTGCTACAGATATCTGGACAAGCATGACAGACCTGAATGCACCGGGTGCCCGATATCATCATACTGCTCTTTGGACAGGGAATAAAATGATTGCATGGGGCGGCTTCGGCAACAGCACTTATTACAATACAGGCGGAGTTTATTTTAATCCAGACGTAACAGGAATAACAAATATCAATGCTGAAACACCGGCAGCTTATTCATTAAAACAAAATTATCCGAACCCGTTTAATCCGGTGACAGTTATCAGGTTTCAGGTAACAGGAAGCAGCAATGTGTCTATAACAATACTTGATATTAATGGAAGAGAAGTTCAAACACTCATTAACAAAAAACTCAACGCCGGAACATACTCCGTTGACTGGAACGCAAGCGACTTCCCAAGCGGTGTGTATTTTTATAGGATGACGGCGGAAGATTTTATAGAGACAAAGAATATGATGCTGGTGAGATAGTTGTTATCCCAGCAAGACTTAACGCCGGCTTGTCTGCAACAGGTAGATTGCAAACATGCAAAGAACAGGGTTGTAAATTAAAAAGTATTGCCCGAATACGGGTTTACGTAATTAGCGTTCATCATATATCCCCGTTGAAATCTACGGGGATTTTCATTTCATAGCCTACTCCTGATACACTTAATTCTTTTTATCCTTCGTGTAACTTTATGAATTATTATTTGTTATATTCATTAAATTTAAAATTTAAACTTAATAAATTAAAAACAAATTTATGAAATTAGCAAAACCGAATACTACAGTTTTATTCGCTTTTATACTCTCATTATTTGTAGTCGTTATTTCAACTCACAATAAAGCATATTCCTTCGCTGAAGAGAACAGTGACAGCCTTGGGATTAATATCACTACCCTCATGTCCAGTGCTATTCCAATACATCACAGCACATTTCATTTTGAACTGACAAAATTTCTACTTATTAAATCGGGGTTCAGTAATGCAAATGCTGAATTAATTGCAAGGTACTGCTCTTTGAGCGACAACGCTAATCCCATAAACTATTTGGGTCACTCGTTTCCATACGAATCTAGAATTGAACCTTTAGTAATTCTCGGAACGATAACTTTCACACCTCAATGGTCACAATCAATAGCGGGAACAGAACGTTGCTTTACAATGCCCCCTTATAATTCCTGGCAAGAAAATTCATTTGCTTATATTCATTATGCAACAAGAAGGGGTACAGATACATTACTCGGCGGTTATGTTTACGGTAGTGTATTGCCAATCTCTAATAATCAAATCGATTCTGCATATCCAAAATACTGGAGAATCGGTCCCAATCCAGTAAGCATTGATTCGTTAAAAAACTGGGCTCTTTATGATAGACCCGGACTTGGGGGTCCCGGTGACAAACCGAATGACATTTGGTTTTGCGACACTTCAGAAGTTAACACAATTCCATATCAGAAAGTACAGGCAGGTAGTTTTGTTGCTTTTGCAATACTGCTCCACAGCGTAGCTGATAGTTATTCTCATGAAGATTGTATGTTTACAAGTAAAATAAGGACACATCCGTATCCTACTATCCCACCCTCGCCAAGCGAATGTAAGGGTACTTACCATCGGAAGGAAATGGCATATGACTCTGCAAATTATGGCTTTGATCAAGTGCATTTTGCGGCACAAGCATTGTGGCGTGTGATTAGAGAGTATAAGAGAACTCACCCGGGTGTTGCAGGACAGACTATTTGGACAGAAGATAACAACGGGTTCCAGGATGGCGACGGTATTCCCGATGAGCTTGAAGAGCACTACGACCCGCAGCATAATTTATCGTTTATTGAACGATGGAAATCACCGGCACCGCGTAATATGAATCCTGAGTTTGGTAACGTTATTGATCATTCAGACCATACAGCATATAGAATATTTTTATGTGATAGTGCGTTATCAACCGGTATAAATTTTGTTTCCAATGAAATACCTTCAAAATATAATTTATCACAAAACTTTCCGAATCCGTTTAATCCTGAAACAAAAATACAATTTGATATTCCAAAGAACTCTTTTGTAAGAATAAAAGTCTTTAATGTTGCAGGCAGGGAATTAGCTGTATTAGTAAATCAGGACTTAATTGCAGGTAAATACGCAGTAAACTGGCACCCTTCAAATATTGCAAGCGGGGTTTATTTCTATACAATTGAAACGAAAAATTTCAGACAATCAAAAAGAATGATATTATTAAAATAATATTTTTGAAACAACAAATTAGAAAACATTATATTTATAAAAAAACATATTGAAGGAGAATAATTTGAGAAAACTTATATTCTTACTATTATTAATAAATGTTTCATTATCTGTAAAAGGCCAGACACAATTTCAAAGTGCAATAGGCGGTACAAGTAATGACCAGGCTTATTCTATCACACGAACCTTAGATAGCGGCTGTGCCGTAACCGGTTATACCTCATCATTTGGAGTAGGTAATGGCAATGAGGATGTGTACATAATAAAGCTAAGAAGTAACGGTACGCTTCAGTGGAGTAAAACATTGGGCGGTGCAGGTGATGATTATGGCCGTTCCATTATTCAAACTACTGATGGGGGTTATGCAGTAGCCGGATATACCGCTTCTTTTGGAGCTAGCGGTAATGATATGCTTATAGCAAAGCTCAATGCCGGCGGAACGCTACAGTGGAGCAGAACATTTGGTGAAATGGGCGACGACCTTGCTTATTCAATAATACAGACCCTAGACGGCGGATATGCTGTAGCCGGATATACCGAATCATTTGGAGGAGGCGGCAAAGACATGTATATTATAAAACTTGATGCCGGCGGCACACTCCAGTGGAGCAAAACTGTGGGCGGAACAAATGATGACCTCGCTTATTCCATCATACAAACAACAGACGGCGGCTATACAGCAGCCGGTTATACTGCCTCTTCAGGAGTGGGCGGCAACAATATGTATGTTGTAAAACTTGATGCCGGAGGCTCACTTCTGTGGAACAAAACTATTGGCGGACCACTTGATGATCAGGCTTATTCAATAATACAAACAGCAGACAACGGCTATGCAATTTCCGGTCATACAACATCTTTCGGAGCAGGCAGTAGTGATATTTATATAGTAAAACTTGACAATAGCGGAACATTTCTTTGGAGTAAAGCAATTGGAGGTACACTTTTTGATGATGGTGATGGCGGTATTATACAAACAGCAGACGGTGGTTATTTAGTGTCCGGCAGGAGCTTTTCTTTTACATCATCGGGTGACGATGTATACATTGTAAAGATTGATAGTATCGGCACTTTACTGTGGAGTAAAGTTGCAGGCTTGTCAACCGGTTTCGAAGATGGTGATGGCGGTATTATTCAAACCATGGACGGTGGTTATTTAGTTACTGGCGGAGTGAACTCATATGGCTCAGGGGGTGTTGATATCTCTTTCGAAAAATTTAACAGCAGCTTTGTTACCTGCGGAAACTCTTCTTCACCCGTAAGCAGCATTGCAAGTCCGGGCAACATTCTTGTAAGCCCATCATTTATCAGCGTCAATTGTTCTACAATAATTAATATTCCTTCACTTATAACAGGGACAGGCGGAACGCTAATAACTAATTGCACTACTATCGGTATCCAGCTAATTTCAAACGAAGTCCCAAAAGAATTTTCACTTTCACAAAATTATCCAAATCCGTTTAATCCTGTAACAAAGATTAGTTTTGAAATATCAAAGAGTTCCAGTGTAATGATTACTGTTTTTGATATGACGGGTAAAGAGGTTGATGTGCTTGTGAATGAAACGCTACAAGCAGGAACTTATCATACGGACTGGAATGCAAGCGCTTTTCCGAGCGGGGTGTATTTTTACAGGATGCAAGCGGAGGGATACAGCGAGACAAGAAAGATGATGCTTGTGAGGTAGTTTTATTTGTATGTTGATGGTTTATATAGGATTGAAGCAGAACGCTGATTGAACAGAAAGTAATTTTATGTTTTGCTTCAAGAACCTGGCTTACTCTATTAATCAATATACTGCGTTGCCTTTAATTGCATAATAAATCGCTTTAGTACTTATTTGAGCATTGATTTTCTTTTGTGAGTATATTTCAAAAAAGCAATAATTGGAATCATTAGGCGACAAAGGTAAATCTCTTCCAAAGGGTTCGAGAGTAGGAAAAACTAAATAGCCCTCTGCAGGGAAAATTGTTTTCCCCGTCAGCCAATCGAATTTTCCATCGGGCGGCGGTAACAATGTCGTGTTATTAACCTTGTCGAGCTTTAGCATAGTTATCAAGGGAGTTGTATAACCTGTGATTGTATCGCGATAAACATTATTCTCATTGAACTTTGTTTTTATTGTTGTTGAAGTTTGTAGATTAGTAAAGGGAATCTTATAAACATTCTTCATCTTCAGTTTCCACGCAAGCGGTGTTAAATCGGGACTTTGATTATCAACCTTAACCAGTTTTAATATAATCGTATCAGCCGGAAGAGATTCCATATAACCCTTTCCATACATTTGATTAGAATAATTCCGGTAAACCACGCCCACGTGATAGTTTTCGGGAACGGAAATATTTAAGCCGATAAACCCGGCAAGATTATTGTGATAAAATTCCGAAGGTACTAATTTCCTGAAATAACCCGCAAACTTTTCACCCGTTATATTCTCAGGATTTGTAACCGACGAGTCGTATCCCTGCGGCGGACGCTCCCCAAGCATAACTTTACCGACACAAAATCTTTTGTTCGCATTAGTGACTTCACACTGAACCCAAACTTCAAGCGGCTGCGTGGGGCTTTCAATTATTGAATTCGAAATCAAATAAGTCGTCATAGTATCCCTGTAATACTCCGTAAAAGAGCGTCTGTACAAAGTATCAACGAAATAATGTGTTTCGGAATAATCCCAAGCATACATTATGAAGTTATCCGGAGGAATCGGAGTATTAGTATTAATAACGCTGTTCTCGCACGAAGTTAGTGCAGTGGAAATAATTGCGATAACGGCTAACATTACAATTAGTTTTCTCATTTAAATATAAATTTAGTATAAATACTTCCCCACAATTTTCTCATTGGGATTGTCTTATTTTAATAAAATTCCCGAGACACTTCGTTATTCCCGATAAATCGGGATAAACTAAGATTTCTGATAAAGTCCGCCGAAGCGGATCACTTTATCATCAACATTTTCTTAGTTTCGGAAAAACCATCCGTCCGCAACTGATAGAAATACACTCCGCTATTCAGACCGCTCCCGTCAAACGTGGTTTCGTACGTGCCGGGCTGTAACCTTTCATTCACAAGTGTTGCAATTTCGCGACCCATTACGTCATAAACTTTTAGCACCACTTTGTCATTCCCGAATGTTCCTATCGGGGATCTCATAATATCGAATCTTATCTTCGTTCTCGGATTAAACGGGTTCGGATAATTCTGACCGAGCGAATAACTTATGGGTACTTCAGCTGACAACTGTTTCACTCCAATCGTGAAATTACTTTCGTAATACATCTGTACCACATCTGCAAGTTGTTTTAATTTTGTAACAGAGTTCAGGTTGCTCGTCCCTCTTGCAACAAACTGTGCCATAGTTATTACTGCTGTGTCTCCGCTCAGCACAGTGTAATTGTCAGCGCCCATACCAAGTGTAAATTTCTTGTCTCTGAAACTCTCATAACTGCTGATTTGACCGACTGAATCCCTTCCAATATTTACAATATAACCTTTTGAAGCAGTCCATCCCTGATTTGTTTCGGGGTCGCCGTAAAATATTTTTTTACTCCTTTTATAACTACCCCATGCAGTAGGCTGAGTTACATCGAGCCAGCTTGCTGAATCCATTTTGTATCCCTGCATCATTATGAATGCTTCGCGAGGCATTCCATTGGGCTCGCATTCATTTGGTGGATCAGCATTACAATAAATGAACCTTGTAAACGAATTCATGTTGTACGTTACATTAGGTGATACACTTTTATTTACAGGACCTTTTAATATTTTATATCCTATTGCAGGAGGATTGCCTCCGTATGTACCATCATTATTTGTTCTATTGTAAGCATAACCCATGTTCCTGACAGTATCGCATCCAACCCAGTCATCATCAGGATTTCCTACATCAGGGTCAGATACAATCGCAAAACGTGTTCGGTTCCAGGACTGATTTCCTTTGTTTAGAATTTCAAACTTTGTGAATACCACATCATTATAACTCGGATACGAATAAACCCATTTTGTAAAGTGAAGTTCTATTCCCATCGTTGGATTTGTTACCCCTCCGCCGTAACCTTCACCCGGTACATGTGAATCGGGATTAACGTCAGTAAGACATATGAACAGTGTTTGCGATGCATTCCTGACTCCCGGTGTATCAATTCCTGCCTCATAAATTCCGTTGTGATTGACGTCAACATAAGGCGCACCGTAAGGCACCATGCATCCCCAGTTTTGCCAGTCAGGTTGTGAGGCACCTTCTGCCCTTACAATTTTGTAAATCCTGAACATACTGCTGTCGTAGTGCTGTCCGTTGACATTTGCACCCGGGAAGTATTCACCTTGATACGAACATGACGTCTGTGCAAGCTGCCCGTTTATCATACACGATGCCGTAAGTCCTGTTGTAAACACAACAAACTTGTTTGAACCAATAGGCCATTCAAAACCGGGTGCATTTCCGGACAAAATATTCTGGTCAAATATTCCTCTCCAACCTAAAAAAGTACTTAGATTATTCCCGTCAATTTTAATCTGCCTTATCAGTGTATCAATTTCATACTTTAATATCGTCCCGTTTCTTCCGAATTTGTAACCGTATTGCTGAGCATTGCATACATTGTATGCAATCAGCAATAAAACTAAAATCAAAAGTTTTGTTTTCATAAGTTATATTAAACTACTAAATTTCTTATTTCTTTCTCATTGCTCATTCCCGTTATTCCGTTTCGGTTATCGGGAATTAGATGAGAATAAAAACTATTTCAATAATAGTAACTTCTTAGTCTCGGAAAAATCACCTGCACTTAATTTATAAAAATACACACCGCTATTCAGTCCGCTCCCGTCAAATGTAGTTTCGTACGTACCGGGCTGCAACCTTTCATTTACGAGTGTTTGTACTTCACGACCCATCACGTCGTACACTTTTAACACTACTTTGTCATTCCCGAATGTTTTTATCGGGAATCCATTCCCCACATCAAACTTTATCTTCGTCACCGGATTAAACGGATTGGGATAGCTTTGCGAGAGCGAATATTTATCAGACAAAGATACCGTACCAATCTGGTTGTTTGTTATGAACGAAGCCCATACTTTATAAACGTTCTTTGTAGTTGCGACATAGAATGTATCACCTGTTCCTGTATCCTTCGATATTCCTATTACAATCTTTGAGGGCGAGAAAGAATTGTTGTAAAATGCCCAGTTCATTCCGTAATTTGTGGATATATGTACTCCTGAACTGTCACCGCCATAAAGTATATTCTGCAATTCGGGATTAACTTCCAGCGCCGAAAAGTTAATACCTGTAAAGACCGAGTCCCAGCTGATTCCTTTATTGTACGAACGGTACAAACTTTTATTATTGAAACCATAAATGACAGAATCGTTATTCGTAAAAACAATACTTTTGAAATTGCTTACATTTGGCGACGTAAAATTGTTTCCGCCATTGGTGGACAGATACAATCTCGTCCTTCCGTTTGCATAGACCAAATCTCCGTCGAAAGGATTGTACTTAATAAATCCGTTACCTAAATTACTAAACCATCCTTCAGTCGGCAGAAGACTATCACTGGCATATATAAATGTCCAGTTCAATCCTTTGTTTGTTGATTTGTGAATTCCATTGCTGGTGTAAACCTGAAATCCGAACAATAATTCGTTAACATTATCAGGATTGTAATCCATACCGTATGGGTACGCAATACTTCCCCCGCTACCAAAAGGTGCTTGACTGTAATTTATACCTCCGTTTGTGGTGTAAAAAGTGTTTGCGTCAGGACAAGAAGCAGCAGGAGTTATCTGGTACTTAATAATAAGGTTTGTGTCAAGCTTTGGAATTGCAAAAACAGAAACGGGAATGCATTCTGTATATCCGGAAGGAAATTCAGTTCCCCAGTCACCATTTAAAAAACCATTAGCAGATTGATACCAGACATTAGAGCTTTTTATCAGTCTTAATAACTTACCGCTCAGGTTTGGATAAGGAGTGTAATTAACTCCAGTCTGTACATATATTTCCTTCTTACCTGCTGTTGTTGTGTAGGCAGTAAGCATTTTCTTCAAGCCATATTCATTGGAGCTGTAGATAATGGCTGTTCCATTTCCCTGCGGGAAAACATACTGAGTTATAAAAACCATAATAACAAAAAGCAACAATAACAATTTGCTGCTAACGCTCCGGTGTTTAATGTAAGTTTTCATATAACTTTTAACCTTATGTTTTAAGAATCTAATATTAATTTTCTCGTTCTCTTTTAAAAAATACATAATAGCTCCTAATTATTTCAACATTAACATTTTCTTAGTCTCTGTAAAATCACCTGTACTCAGTTTATAAAAATACACGCTGCTGTTTAACATCGAACCATCGAATGTTGTCTCATACGTGCCCGGCTGTAATCTTTCGTTCACGAGTGTTTGGACTTCACGACCCATTACGTCATAGACAATTAGTTGCACGTTGTTCGTTGTTTGTTTATCGTTAGGTATGGAAAATCTTATCTTCGTCACCGGATTAAACGGGTTCGGATAATTTTGTCTAAGTGAATTTGCAGAGGGTATTTCTGTGCTGATGCTTTGCACACCAACTATTTCTGTTATTGAACGACGCCATACGCTGCATCCACCGGAGAATGAGCCCGTGCCCGCAAAAATATACTGATTATTTGTTGTTAATGACCAAACAGCCTGATTACTCATTCCCTGATCTTTGTGAATCCAGTTTACACCGTCATTTGTTGATAAATAAACACACTTCTGATAGAATAATTCTCCTGCAAAAATATTATTGCCATTTATTTTAATGGAGTTAATTGAGGCATTGTTTAAACTGGTTTGAGTCCAGTTTGCCCCATTGTTTGAAGTAACAAAAATACCACCATTGTCTGTTCCGGCAAATATCTTATTTCCTTTAACTGCAAGACTGAAAACAACATCTGTAAACGGATTTCCTAAAGAAGTGGAATCCCAGTTGCTGCCATTGTTTGAGGAAACCCATACAGTAGAAGAACCCCAATCACCCGCAAAAATATGATTACCGTTTATGGCTAATGAGCTAATATTGCCGCCGGTCGTCAATGTCCAATTCGTTCCGTTGTTTATCGAACGATAAAGTCCATTACCTGTTCCTGCAAAAATAGTATCGCCATATTTCGCAAGTGCCCAAACGCCCTGAGGACCAACGCCAAGTTGATTCCAGTTTGTTCCATTGTTTGATGTTAAATGGACTCCATTGGTTGTACCCGCATAAATATTACTGCCAGAAACCAAAAGCACATTTCCGTTTATGTTCAGAGATGTCAAAGACCAGTTTGCACCGTCGTTAGTCGAAATATATACTCCGTTATAGTTACCCGCAAACAGATTATTTCCAATGGATGCCATTGACCAGATTTCCTGATTTGTACTCAGACCATTTGGAACATTCACCCATTGTGCATTGGTGTTCATTGATATGAACATTGCTAAGATTACTAATAATTTTTTCATTCTCTTAAAATTTAATTATTTTAATAAAATCATTCTTTTTGTTTCTGTAAAATCACCTGTACTCAGTTTATAAAAATACACGCCGCTGTTTAACATCGAACCATCGAATGTTGTTTCATACGTGCCCGGCTGTAATCTTTCGTTGACGAGTGTTGCAACTTCGCGACCCATTACGTCATAGACTTTTAGCACTACTGGATCCCCTATAGAAACATTAGGGGATGACAAAGAGGGAACAGAGAATTTTATCTTCGTCACCGGATTAAACGGGTTCGGATAGTTTTGCGATAATGAATAAGCAGAAGGTATTTCATCTTTTATTAAATTTAATCCGGAAATAATTGCTAATTTACCAAGTGCATTCAATGATGAATATCCACCCGAATCTTTGTCATATACCAACCAGACCATATATGAATAATAATTATTACTTCTCGTTACACCATTACCAAGTGTAATAACCGTTTTCGATGAAGAATCACCGACAGTTAGTGAATCGTAAAAATTAGTAAAGGATGGTCCGGCTGTCATTATCTTTGTGGCGCTAACACTTTGCCTTACATAACAATTCATGGCTCCCATATAATCTGTAAAAATACTGTGTAGAAGAAAATTAGTTACATTTCTGTAGTTGTACATAGGACTTTGCACTATCACGCTTGATTGATATACTGCACCATAATAATTTGAATAATCTGTAGCATATAGCCCCCATTTTCCGCTTTTATTGGATTCATAAGCTATACCTATGGTATTAACCGACCCGTTCGCAATGTAAGTACCTTTATTGTTTCCTGTTGTTGTGATTGTATCACCGCTCCAAATGTATGAACTTGTAGTTCTCTTAAAATTGATTCCATAGTCACCATTAGGTTTTTGTTTTTCATACATTACAAAATGCGGTAATGTCCAAGCTACATCCGAAATGACTTTTGGGTTTCTGCAATTTTCGGTTTCGGTTGCGGTAAGGTTAAACTCATTCCATGTTTCCTTTAAAACAGATTCGAAATTTTTGTAAATTATATCACCGTCTTTTTCATATACAATGGAATAGAAGAAATAACTCGTTAGTACACTGTTGTACGAAATATACGGATTTGTTTTATTGCCCGATGATGTATCAATCGGATAAGGCGCAGACCAGACATTATCATTATATGTTGCACCATAAATATTCGTTCTCGAATTCTCATATACCTCCCAAACTGCCATAGCGTTCGTAAAAGTATTCCCGTAACCGCCTAACACTTTATAAGAAATGCTGGGATTCTTATTTATTTTATTATCATTAGTTAAATATTGGACGCCGCCGAAAGCGCTGTCATATCCGAATTTCATCACACATATATTCGAAGAGTTTAAAGATGACCACCTTTCAAAGATAAGGAAAGAAAAATCAGCCAAGCCCCAATTATATGGCCTTTTTGTATCGAACGATGGATTCTTATCTACAAATCCTGATGTTACTGTTTGTGATTTATCCCAGAAACCTGTTTGCGAAATTGCAACATTGCAAATCAAAATAAGAAGTATAACAATTAACTTTTTCATACCTCATAAAATTTTATGTTTCTAAAATCCCCCACGGCTTTCTCAGTGGGCTTGTCTTATTTTAATAAAATCATTCTTTTTGTTTCTGAAAAACCACCTATGCTCAGTTCATAAAAATACACGCCGCTGTTTAGTGAAGAGCCATCGAATGTAGTTTCATACGTACCGGGCTGTAATCTTTCGTTCACGAGTGTTTGTACTTCACGACCAGTAATATCAAAAACTTTTAGCAGAATTAGATCCCCGCCAAGACCACGCGGGGATGACAATGATGGAATAGAAAATCTTATCTTTGTCACCGGATTAAACGGGTTAGGATAGTTTTGTCCCAACGAATACTTTGATGGTAATGTAGATGATATTTCGTTAACCGATACTAATTCCTGAAAGTCTCTTCTCCATACTTTGTATGATTGGAATCCACTTGCATAATAAGCACGACCTGCAAGAACATAACCGTTTGCATACAAAATATTTGTTATTATATAAGCGTCTCCATCAAAACCCTCATTCTTACGTATCCAGGATATACCTCCATTTGTCGAAATTATTATTCCACTGCCCCAATCTCCAGCAATAACACAAGTTCCAAATGCAATTAATGATTTTATGTTTGAGCTGCTGATTGGTGATGTTTGATTAAAGGTGTAACCATTGTCTGTAGATTTTATAATTCCTGAAGAATAAGTTACGGCATAAAGCTCATTTCCTAAAGCTGTCATTAAAGATATTTCATATGTATATAAATATGAAGTTGACCAATTCGCACCATTATTTGAAGAAATATTGATATAATTAAAACCATAAACATAAACATTACTTCCGTTTATGAGCAATCGACCGTAAATTGAGTTTATAGTGGTCCAATTAGTTCCGTTATTAGTTGATACTAATAAATTGCGATTTGATGTGGCAAAAAGATGTGTACTGTTTGAACCGAAAGAACTAATTTCTAAGTTCATCGAAGTCCAATTTGCACCAAAATTATCGGTGTAATACGTTCCTTGATTATTAGTGCAGACAAACAGGCGTGAATCTTTTGCGAATATATTTATTATTCGCAGTGGAAAAAATGCTGTTGGAGTCCAACTTAAACCATTGTTTGTAGAACGAAATATTCCGGATGAGTCAGTAATTGCTTCACCTGTGAAAAAAGTTGCGGCGGTATATATATCAGTACCGATAGATACAAACCCGCAAACAGAGCCTCCTAAAAGACCGGTTGACGCATTTTGCCACTGCCCGCTTGCATTCATTGCAACGAGCAATACTAATACAACAAATAATTTCTTCATTTCTCAATTATATAAGTAATATAAAATCCCCATCTTATCTGTGGGGTTAGTATATTATTTTATCATCAACATTTTCTTTGTCTCTGAAAAATCACCTGTGCTCAGTTTATAAAAATACACGCCGCTGTTTAGTGACGAGCCATCGAATGTAGTTTCGTACGTTCCTGGCTGTAATCTTTCGTTCACGAGTGTTTGGACTTCACGACCAGTAATATCAAAAACTTTTAGCACTACTGGATCCCCTATAGAAACATTAGGGGATGACAAGGATGGAATGGAAAACTTTATCTTTGTCACCGGGTTAAACGGGTTAGGATAGTTTTGCGATAATGAATACGCAGAAGGAACTTCAGTTGAAATATTCTGAACTGATACCGGTCCCCCGCCGTTGACGGTTTTTAGTATTACTCCGCCCTCACCAACTATCCAGCCTGTATCGGAACTGACCATATCTATTCCCCACCAGTAACCTGAATTAACCTGAGCTCTCCAGTTCGTACCGCCATTTGTTGTTTTTGCTATCTGTCCGGCATCTCCGATTATCCAGCCTGTATTTTCATTTATCATTGCAATGTTATACAATTCCCAGTTTGCAGGATGCTGATTCACCTGATCAACCCAGTTCACACCTGCGTTTGTTGTTTTCTGAATCAAACTCCTGTTCATAGAGTTTATTCCCACTACCCAGCCTGTGTTGAGATTTATAAAACACATTGACATATACATAATAGCATTTGAATGGGAATATATTTTCGTCCAGTTAAGACCGCCGTTAGTTGTCTTTGCTACCGAAGGTTTGCTATCCATGCCATAACCTACCATATATCCCGTATTTTCATCAATGAAATTAATTTTATCAATTCCTATCATTCCGCTTACATAAACCCTTTGCCAGGTCTCTCCGCCGTTAGTCGTTTTCACCAATGCCGAATCATTCTGCGACCATCCTGCAGTATAGCCCGTGTTCGGATTAATAAATTGAATCGTCTGTCTCAAAGCAATACGTGTATTAGTAAACTTAGTAACCCAGTTAGTACCGCCGTTAGTTGTTTTCAGAATTGCAGAATTATTATTTGTATAGTTTCCGCAAACCGCGATGCCTGTATTTAAATCAAGAAAATAAATACCGTTTACGTAAATTGTTACCGGAGTCGGCTGAATAACCCAGTTTTCTCCGGCGTTTGTCGTCTTCATTATTAAACCGCTTCCGCCAGAAATAAATCCCGTGCTGCTATTAATGAAAAAGACATCTTCAAGTCCGTTAGTTGTTGGAGAAGGCTGCTGAACCCATTGTGAATATAGTTGTGCAGTTGCAAGCAAAACTGCTGCGAGGAGGAAAAACAGTTTTTTCATAGTTTTCAGTTTTGTGTTTTTAAAAACTTAACTGCTTAAATCTATGTATAAAAATAAATAATATCAAGAGATATTTTCACGCTGCAAAACCGGCTTTTTTAATAAAAAAGCGGCTGCGGCACATTCGCACAGCAGCCGAACGTCATCTCCAGTCTCCTTCACCCTTTCATCTCCGATCGCTCTTGGAGGGGATCTAATCAGTCACCCTCGTATCTTGAATGGCACAAAACAAATTCGGACGATATTAAAATGCTTGACTGATAACTCGGGTTTACTTAATTTTAAGTAACAAGTAATTTATGAATTAAACCTTTTATGAATGAAGAAGTTGATTCTGCTGTTCTTATCATTGCTGGTGTTATCCGCACAACTTTCGGCTCAGTTCATTAACGAAACACGAATTGATTCAGTTGTAAATCTTGTTTCAATCGCATCGCTGAGTAAGAATTTACGCGAACTTACGGGTGATACTACTACGACTATCGGCGGCAGCCCATATTTAATCTATTCAAGATACAGCTTGTCTCCCGCTAATCCAAAAGCCGCACAATACTTATTTGAAAAATTTCAGAGCTTTGGATTAAGCGTACGCTATCAGGTTGGCGACACAAACTCGGTAAACGTTATCGCAAGAAAGACGGGGACGAGGTTTCCAAACCAGAAGATTGTTATAGGGGCGCATTACGATAATATTATATGGCCTGTTCTGCCTCAGCCGCTGGACACTGTACACGGTGCGGACGATGACGGTTCGGGAATTGTTGCTTTGCTTGAAATGGCAAGGCTTACAGCAGGTATGAGCTTTGAATACACTATAGAGTTTGCCGCATGGGACAACGAAGAAATAGGTCTGTACGGCAGCAGATTTTATTCCGACTCTGCTTACATAAACGGCGACTCTATCAAGACATACATAAACATTGATATGATTGCCTACAACTATTTAAACACCAACACATTTCATGCAGGCGGTGACTCAAATTCGGTTTTTTTCAACAGCCTTTTTAATGTTTATAAAACAAGATACATTCCGAACTATAATCTTAACTTTAAGAATGCGAGTTATTACGGAAGCGACAACAACTCTTTTATTAATAATAAATTCAGAACATTCTGTTTATCGGAATATCAAATCGGTGTAAACCCAAACTACCATAAACTTACAGATAACTTTGAGAACGCAAATATGACGTACTGCAGAGACGTTATAAAGCCAATCTTTGGAATGCTTATGACGCTCGCAGGAAACAAGAATGCTTTCTTTGATCATAAACCCCTTGCTTCAACATACGACACAACAAGCAGAAATCTATGGACTATAATTAAATTCCCGAATGGACTGCCCTCCGGAGCAATTGCACCGAGGATGTATTACAAAATAAACACACAGGCTTACAGCTATACAACGGCATATTACAGCAACAACGACACGTTTAAGTTTACGCTTCCGGGAATTCCAAAAGGCTCGGGCATGAAATATTATTTTGCTGCACAGGATTCCACGGGCAGCTTTGCCTGCACATATCCTGTTGGAGGAAACGGTATAAACCCGCCGGGCAGCTCCCCGCCTGCAAATACATTCGTCTATTCGGTTTACAACAACCTGATTTTTTGTTCAGAAACACTGCCAAAACCGATTAATGACATGCAATACACATACGACACTATTCAGGTCAATAGTGCAGGTTACATAAACAAAATAATGATTAACCTTTCGCTGAATCATACAAACGACGGCGACTTAGTAATTCAGTTGCTTGGTCAGAACGGTGTAGTTCTTTCTCAAAGAAACGGAAACGGCGGTCAGAATTACATTAACACTACCTTTGACGACACGGCATCTTTGTCAATAACGCAGGGAACACCTCCATTCACGGGAACGTTCAGACCTCAAACTGCATTCACGGCTTACTTCGATAAACCTGCAGCAGGAAAATACATTTTAAGAATTTTCGATGCAGCAACAGGAAACACCGGCAGCCTGACGAGCTGGTGTTTACAGATAGAAACAAAGATGAACGTTGGAATACAGCATGCTGAAGTGCCATTAAAGTACGAGTTATCGCAAAACTATCCGAACCCTTTTAACAGCACTTCAAACATCAGATTTTCGATAGCAAAAATGAGCAGTGTAAGGATAACTGTGTACGACATGCTCGGACGTCAGATACAAACTCTTGTGAATGAAGTCCTTCAACCGGGAACACACAAGGCATCAATAGACGCATCAATGCTTTCGAGCGGAGTTTATTTCTACAGAATGGAAGCGGGAGATTTTACCGATACTAAGAGGATGATTCTTTTAAGATAATTGTTTGCCCCAATCCCAAACATGGAATTAAGGAAAGAAGAAACTTGCGGGTAGTTAAATCAAGGAAAACGAACGCTGATTGCACGGATAAGGCGGATTTGCGCGGATAAGAGCAATAAGAAAATTTAACCGCGGAGGCGTTTTCCACTAAGTTTGACTCAAAACTTAAGTTTTGCAACAAAAGCAAATAAAAAACATTGAAAACGGATTAGATCCCCTGCCTGCAGCAGGCAGGCCGCCAAAAATCCGCCACGGCAGACGCAAGGAACGCGCACGCGGGGTTTACAGCAGGGGTGTAATGTTAAAAAAATATATTGAGTTTATCGAATAAAATGTTTTCTGCAATAACTTAATGCGGGCAAAGATTACTTTTATTCTAATAGAAACAGGGCAAATTTTTATAATTTCGCCCTGTTTCTTTGTGTTTTGCTTAAAAACTTAGTGTTTTTTGTGATTTTTGAGACGATTTGATAGATTTTGCAATAAGTCAATTTAAACTATTTGGTAATATAAAGCTAATAAAGGGTTATAAGAGAGCTATATGCGCCCTATATACTTTTCATATGAATTCCATATGAATTCCATATGAACTCTATATGAACTTCATATAAACTCCATATGCTGTCTGTATGCCGTACTATATGAGCATGGTATTTTCATGGGATGTTTATGGTATGTTCATGGGGTACTTATGGGATGTTGAAATAAAGAAGTGTAATTACACAATGTTATATGGCAGTTCTTTTTTATAAACTGCAAACCCGAATTGTATCCTGAAATACATTCAGATGTAACTATCACTATTATAATATGCAAACAATATTAATAAAAATAACGGAAAAAGTAAGAAATAAAGAATTATTTTTCTTATTATATTTGAATAATGGCGGTGAACATCACATCGGGTCATAATGCCTCTTACCGCTTCCTAAAGCTGACATTATGTTGTAATAAATTACCCTACCGAGATTTTATAAATAATATTCATAACAGTCAAGGAAAAAATTTC
>Ga0172380_10002152_pt1 | contig 31576 bp, 21 predicted proteins | sample Leawe162metaG_FD_119747 | JGI IMG/M metagenome (GOLD analysis project Ga0172380, IMG submission 119747) | Leachate microbial communities from a municipal landfill in Southern Ontario, Canada - Leachate well 162 metaG | ecosystem: Engineered > Solid waste > Landfill > Unclassified | place... | reverse complement strand
TGTCCCCGATAAATTACGTGTAGTCGTTGAACCGATTAAAGTATTTCCGAAATCGAAGTTTACTGAAGAAGACGTAATAATAGGTGTTCCGCCTCCGGTCAATCCGTATTTATAAATATTTCTGTAAGGATATACGTTATTTCCTACTCTATATGCAATTAACCACAAATATTGGCCATCCCAATGTAAACCTTTTGGGTCGCAGTCATTATCAGGATCGGGAGCAGCGAAAGAGAACAGTGTATCACCAATTGCTTTTCTGAATCCGTAAATCCGCTCAACATCTCCCTGGAAACTACTTGTTACGTATAGAATAGTATCACCTTTAACGGAAATACCATAAACTTGTCTACCCCTTAAAGGAATAGTATCTACAAGAGTTTTTGTAGATAAGTTCATTTTATAAGCATAAGAAAAAGGATAAGAAGTATTATCAGGATAATAAGAAGTGAACCAGAGATAATTTCCGTCAAGCGCAACACCTCCAATCCCTTGCGCATAAGAACCTGTATAGATACTGTCAATTTTCGCACCAGCAAGATTTATTTTATAAATTCTTGCTCCTGAAGAACGGTAAGATTCTGCAATCCAAAACCCGCTTCCATCCCATGCCAAACCGTGATTAAATGTTAAAGAGGTTGTGAGACTATCAACAATAACTCCCGTTTTCGTTATTTTAAATAATTTGGAAAAGGGATAAGAGGTACCGCCTGTATAATCCGAACCCACCCAAAGAGTATCGTTTTTAACAGTTATACCCCAGAAATAATTATAAGGACTATAGTATGGAAAAGGAAATGAATTTATTAATGTTTGTGATTGTAACAAACCTGAAAAAACAAGTAAAAAAATTAGAGTCGTTTTTTTCATAATAAGGTATTAATTACTATAATATAAGATTATTAAAATTGAAATAATCTGTAAAACATAAGAACTGCATAGGCGGCATTATTTGGAGAGGTATAAAAAAACATCTGAAGTGTTGATTTCAGAGATTATTAATGTGTCCGAAAATCCCGAGGGTTCGGGATAAACTTCATCGAACGGATACTTCCGTTGCCGTCAGTAAAGATTAGATTAAGATATAAAAACAAAAAGACTAAGGACTGCTCCTTAGTCTTTTGTGCCCGAAATCGGAATCGAACCGATACTTCCGTTGCAGGAAACAGGATTTTAAGTCCTGCGCGTCTACCAGTTCCGCCACCCGGGCTAATGGATTACAAAAGTATGCAATTTTGAGATTGTTTTCAATGTACAAGAGAGAAGATAAATAACAACTAAAAGTTGATGTACATTTTAGTTGTGATGCCGATGAATGTTATATTTGTAGAGGTATTCATAGCAAGCGGAGAGTATGCATTCCTCTGAGGGAAGAAATTTGTGACCTTTATTTCAGTTTCATTACTAAGATTCTCACTGACCGCGAAACTCATTCCGATAGCAAGTTTTATTCCCTGGAGCCATTTAGCGTCAGAGACACCTCCGACATAAGACCTATAGCCGTGGTAATTATATCCATAGTTAATATCTTCTCTAACCCTATCCATTGATTCAGTTGTATATTGCATTCCGTACCCCCCGGAAATAAACATAGAGTAATTCTGTCTGCCGAAGGGATATAATTTCAAGCTTAAAAACAAAGGGACGGCATACATGTATGAATTTTCCCATTTTTCTATATAGCTTCTTTGACTTGTAATGACAGTTATATAATCCCTGTGAGGTTTACCGTTTATATGCCAGATAAAAGAAGATTCAAAGTTAACCGAGACGTTATTGCTGACCCTGAAATCCATACCCAAATCAAATTCAAGGGGACTTAAATAGCTGTTGTTGTAGCTATTGTTATTGTAATATCCATTGTTGTGATAATAATCGTCGTAATAATTCGAGTTGTAAAAGGACATATAATAAGCACTACCAAAGTCAGCACCTGCGTAAGTACCGAGCGTAGCACCGAAGGAGATTCCGAACGGCAAATCGTTTCTTTGAGCAAACAGACCCGAAGAAATAAACATCAGAAATAAAAGTGAAAATATTTTCATAGTTATAATAATAACGCTTATACAATTCAAACACAATAAATAAATTTTTGTTCCATACGATAAGGAAATAAGTAGTTTATGCAGGTTGTAAATATTATCGAGAATTTCTTTAGGGTTGAGAAATTGAATTTTTAAGGGAGATTAATAATACTATATTTGTATTAATCCAAAAACACAAAAGAGGAATATTATCATGCCAGTAACAGTTACAGGAAAAAATCTGAAGATAGAAGACGTTTACAACGTAGCAGTAAAGAACGAAAAAGTTGTTCTACATCCTGACGCCATTCAAAGAATTATAAAATGCAGAACATTTCTTGAGAAGAGAATTGAAGCAAAAGAGATAATGTATGGAGTCAACACGGGTATAGGCGAGCTGGTTAACGTTGTGCTCAACGAAGATGAAATAAAAGAGTTTCAGAAGTATCTGATTTATAATCATGCGGCAGGTATAGGAGAACCTTTTCCGATTGAGATTGTAAGGGGTGCGATGCTTGGTAGAATAAATGTCCATGCAAACGGACTTTCGGGATGCAGGCCTGAGATAACACAGACATATGTTGACATGCTTAACAAAGGAGTAACACCTGTTGTGTGCACAAAAGGAAGTGTGGGTGCATGCGGGGATTTAGCCCCGATGAGCCAGATAGCACTTTCTTTAATGGGTGAAGGCGAGTCTTTTTATAACGGTGAGAGAATGCCGACTGACAAGGCATTAGAGAAAGCAGGGATTCCAGTACCAGGGCTTCAGGCACGCGACGGACTTTCTGCGATAAATGGAAGCAATGTAATGAATGCGATGGGATGTCTGCAGGTTTATGAAATAGAGAGATTACTCAAGCAGGCTGAGATTGCTGCGACTATGTCGCTCGAAGCGCTTATGGCTAACTTAAAACCGTATGATGCAAGGCTTCACCAGTTAAGAGGATTCAGGGGTGCGATTACTTCGGCAGAAAATATTAAGAAGATGATTGAGGGCTCCGATTTACTTGGCAAGGTAAAAGTAAAAGTACAGGATGCTTATTCAATGCGTTCGACACCGCAGGTAATTGGAGCTGCGAGAGACCAGCTAAGATGGACGCGCGAACAGGTTGAAATAGAGCTTAACGGTATAGGCGATAATCCGATTTTTCTGCCGGACGATGAAGTAGTATTAACAGGAGCTAACTTTCAGGGGTCGCCGATAAGCGTACCACTTGATATGCTTGGTGCATCGGTGACTATGGTATGCGTTCTTTCAGAGAGAAGACTGAACAGACTTTTGCATCCAGCACTGAGCGTAGGTTTGCCGGCATTTCTTACAAAGGGTGCGGGAATGTTTTCGGGGCATATGCTGAGCCAGTACACTGCTGACATGCTGATTGTGGAACAAAGGATTCTTTCTATGCCGGCATCGATACAATCTATACCGGCTGCCGCGGACCAGGAAGATTTTGTAAGCATGGGAATGAACACTGCGCTTAAGAACAGACAGATAATTGAGAATGCATGGGGCATACTCGGAATAGAATACATTGCTGCAGCACAGGCGATTGATTTCAGAGAATACAGCGTCGGCAAAGGTACAAAGGCGGCTCATGGTGCTGTGAGAAAAGTAGTCGAACATCTTGATATTGACAGACCGTTGTTCAAAGACCACAACAATATGATGGCATGCGTGAAAAGCCATGATATACTGAAAGCAGTAGAGAATGAAATTGGTGAACTGAAGACTTACTAAACAGAAATATAAATATATAAAAATGGAAAGCCCGTCTGATGACGGGCTTTTTTGTTAATATTGGGTGTACCAATGCTTTTTAGGCGCATATGGTTAATTTAGATAGAAAAGTGCTATTTTGACGTTCTAATGCAATATTTGCATATCGCAGGCATATCGCAGGCATATCGCAGGCATATCGCAGGCATATCGCAGGCATATCGCAGGCATATCGCAGGCATAGAAAAAAATAAGACTTTTTGGGGGTATTGGGAGGTTCAGGGAGAATTTGGGTAGATTTAAATAAAAAGCCCGTCTGATGACGGGCTTTTTTAATTAAGCTATTTGAATAAATTTTATTGGCGCATTAAGTATTCGATATCCTCGATTTTCTTTGGCAGAGAATCGGAAAGGACTTCACGACCGTTTTTAGTAACGAGCACATCGTCTTCAATACGGACACCAATTTTTCTATACTTTGCAGGAATTTCTTTTGCATCTTCAGGAAAGTACAAACCAGGCTCGACGGTGATAATGCTTCCGACAAGCAATCTATCGAAATCTGATTTGCCGATCTTTTTATTTGCAACAGCATCATGAGTATCGAGACCAAGATGATGACCAACACCATGAAGAGTATATTTTGTAACATCAAAACCTTTTTTAAGGAGACCGAGTTTCTGAATACCCTTTTTAAGCTGTTCAACTGAATATTTCTTCAAGTCTGTGAGTTTTACACCCGGTTTTATTTTCTTTATAACTGCTAGCTGAGCATCAAGGACAACCTGATAAATTTGTCTTTGCTCTTTTGTAAACTTACCATTTACAGGAACAGTTCTTGTAAGGTCACCATTATAATAATTAAATTCCGCGCCTGAATCTATTAACACAAGTTCACCGCTTTTAAGCTTATTTCTATTAGTATTATAATGAAGAATACAAGTATTATTGCCACCGGCAACTATTGTTTCGAAAGCAACATCCTGACAGCCGAGCTGTTTATAATTATATTCAAGAAGTGCCTGGACCTGATATTCATACATACCGGCTTTTATCAGTTGAATAGTGTTGTAAAATCCTGCAGCGGTGACTGTTGAGGCATACCTGACCTGTTCCACTTCGAAATCGTTTTTCACATTTCTCATTTTACCAAGCAGGAAATTATAATCCAGTATCTGAACATTGGAAGACAGAGTAATAAATGATGAGATAAAACTTTTAAGCTGCTCCTTTATTTCACCACGGAGGAAGTCCATATCAAAGAGACTAATATAAATTTTATTGTATTTATCTCTTGATATTAAATCGGCGAGAACGTCGCCCAGTTTTGAATTAACGACGCCTGTATTTATACCAAGTTCTTTATTGACGTTTTCAAAACCAAGTCTTCTGCCAAGCCAGGTCTCTTTTAATGGGTCCTTTTTTTGAACAAAGAGAACTTCTTTGGTCTTTATAATTTTCTTTGATTTTTCATCATGCAAATTCATACCCCCAGGAGCGAGCAACAAGACAGAATTAGGTTCGTTAAAACCTGTTAGGTAATAGAAGTTTTTATTTTGCTTGAATTTATAACCGTCATCGAAAGAACGCTGAACATTTGTTGCACTCAATACGATAACCAATGAATTTTCATCGAGAATATTATTGAGCTTATCCCTGCGGGATTTGTGAAATACTTTTTGTGCTAATTCCATAATTTTGTATTTGTTTTATTCGTCAAATTTTTCTTTATCGGTTTCCATTTCGATTGGAATGGGGTAATTTTTTGTGAAGCATGCAGTACAATAGTCTGTTTTATCCGTTGTTTTTGGAACAGATTCCAGCAGACTTTCAACGGACAAGTAATTTAATGATTCAACCCCAAGAGATTTTCTAATGGCTTCAACATCTCCGTTAAATTGATTCGCAATTAATTCTTTTTCAGAGGGAAAATCCATACCATAATAGCACGGAGAAATGATAGGAGGCGAAGTTATTCTAAGGTGAATTTCCTTCGGCTTTGCCTGCTTTATTAAATCAACAAGAAGTTTAAGAGTCGTACCTCTTACGATGGAATCATCTACAATTACAACTTTCCTGTTTGCAAGAACACCTTTAACGACATTGAACTTTGTTTTGACCTTCATCTGCCGGTGATCCTGACCCGGTTCAATGAATGTTCTGCCAACGTAGTGGCTTCTAATCAATCCTATCTCGTGCTTAATATTCTTCGTTTTCTTCACGCATTCATTGAAGTAGCCGAGGGTAGCTGTATTTGAAGAGTCAGGAACATTGATAATAATAACCTTCTTTTCTTTATCATCATTCGGGTCATCTTTATCAGGGGGCGGGTTTTCTAATGCAAGAGCGGCGCCGATTTTCCTTCTGACTTTATCAACTTTCTCTTCAAAAATCTGGCTATCGGGACGGCTGAAATAAATATACTCAAAGATGCAATGCTTGTATTTAGAAACCTTTTCAATGAAGTAGGATTTTACATTACCGGTTTTAATTACTTCGTCATCAATTACTATAATTTCGCCAGGTTCTACATCTCTTATGTATTCCGCATTAAGAATATCGAGAGAGGTTGTCTCAGAGGCAAAGATATAGCTACCATCAAGTTTACCCATTACAAACGGCCGGACACCATAAGGGTCACGTGCAGCAATTAATTTATCGTCTGTAAGAATAACGACAGAATAAGAACCTCTTACCTGCCGAAATACATCAAGAACCTTATGAATGAAATCTTCTTCTTTGCTTCGTGCAAGAAGATGGAGTATTATTTCTGTATCAGTTGAAGTCTGAAAAATTGTTCCTTCATCCTGAAGCATTTTTCTGAGGTAGTTTGCATTGGTAAGGTTACCATTATGAGCAAGGGCAAGATTACCATCTTTATAATTAACCTTGAACGGCTGAATGTTATTTATCTTGTGGGAAGAACCGGTGGTAGAATACCTGTTATGCCCTATCGCTGAATTGCCTTTAAGAATATTTACCAGAGTATCTTCATCAAATACTGACAAGACAAGCCCATGACCCTTATGAACATTGAATCTATATTTGTTTTTATCGGGAATAAATTCTGATGTTACAATACCCGCAGATTCCTGACCTCTATGCTGCAAGGCATGCAGTCCATAATAAGTCATAATAGCAGATTTCGGATGGTTGAAAATACCAAAGACACCGCAATTTGCCCTGATAGATTTATCATCCGATAAATAAATATCTTCAGGTTGTATGAATTCTTTCAATTATTTATTAGTCTTTTAAAATTCTTATATGATTAGAAAATATCCATGCTCTTCCTTCTTTCCAGCACTCAATTCTGTAGCAGCCTTCTTCTTGAACATCCCAGATACCGCCAAATCCTTTTAACTCATGAATACATTCACCGTTTCTCATGACTTTTGCTTTTGCCTCGCCCGGAAGCAGAAAGTTCAGCACGACACTTTTTTTACTGTTACTTAATTTTATTTCATCGCCCATCTGATAATTTACGCCATCGTATTCAGCAAAAAACCTAAACCCTTTTGCATCGCCGTTATAATAGTTTGCGATGAATGAACGTCCCTGTTTAAGAGCATTAATTATGCTATTCTTATAAGAATGGAAATTGTCATTATCACCAAAAACAATTTTTTGGTCAACGAGTACATGTGTGCGGATAGATTTAAAAAGCACTTTATACGGAAACACTTCAACGTTATAAAATCCCATAAGGTTCATTTTATGAGCATGGGCATCAACACTTCCTACGGCAGGAGTCTTTCTTTTAAGATTCAATTCATCCCATTTTTTCACAGCTTCTTTACATGGTTCGACAACGGACCTTAAAGGATGAATGAAGCGGTTGATTCTGTTTACTTCATTCAAGCCTTCTACCCACTCGCTCATGTGATTCCAAATCTCGATACCGTTAAAATCCTCTGAATTCCATTCTGTCCATGGATACGGAGGGTGTTCAGGAAAGCTGCTTCTTTTTTCAAAAGGATGAGCTATGAATCCCACTCCACCTTTTTTCCTTATTTCGCTAACATATTCAGCGGCACTTAATTTGCAACCAAGCTCATTATTATCAATTACTTTAAATGTTCCGATGAGTTCATCCAAACCAAAAACGAGATAATGATTTTTATTATGGACGTCATTTATTTCATAACCAACAATAAATAAAGTATTATTATAGAACTTCTCATACCCATCGGTTTTTGCCTGAATTGTATTATGGTCTGTAAGAATGAGGAAATCCAGTCCGGCTTCGTTTGCAGATTGTGCAATATGATCGGGTGAACCCGTACCGTCCGAATATGTTGAATGAATATGTAAGACTCCTGAATATTCCTGCATGTAAGTTTTATATTAATAATTTAACATTGTTTCAAAATAATTGAAATATATTTCCATTATATCTTTACTGTATTTTTATTTTTATTGTTTAATACTGTGGCAGAAATTAAGGCACCAATGGATCCAAAAAGTGGATATATAATCAGGTTTGAAATAAAAGTGAATATTGCAAGAGTCGGTGAATACCCGTATTTATTAAATTCGTTAGCGAGATTATTAATTTGATTGTTAGCTTCAGGAGGAAGATCTTTAACGAAATCACCAAACATTTTAAGTGATTCTGTAATAGGGTTAACATCTGAGTACATCATTGTTATTATATTAAACCCACTTACAAAAACAGCGGACATAATACCACTGAATACACCAATTAGGACGGCATCTTTATAAACTATTGCAGAACCAGGCTGCTTAAATTGTTTTTTAAATGATAAGACACCTGCCACACCTCCAAGCATAATACCTGCACAGAAAAGTAAGTTTATGAAATTCAATAATGGTGCGATAGAAATTAAAGACATCACCAAAAAACTAATCAGCACTGGTTTCAATCGATTTAAGCCTACTTGTTCATTCATATTATGAGTTAAGAAATTTTATATGTATTTCGTTAGCAAAATTTATCGTACCGGGAATCAGATAAAACGGAAGTAAAAAACCAATTAAAGCACCAGACACAGACCTTGAAATAAATGTATTTTTAATTATTCCCGAAATATCCAAAACGGCATCCAGCAATACAAACAAAGAAACAACCAATAAAATCCAGATTGAAGGGAGTTTTTTATTTTCAATCCCCCTGAGGAAAGGATAAAGAGTAACGGAAAGCAAAAAAGTAAAATAAATAGTTGAACACCTTGAACATACAGGGAGAGGATTTCCAAAAAGAAAGAATGACCTTTCCTCAATCTGATGACAAGTAGAAGAAAAGAACGAATAACCAAATAACGAGATATCCTCCCAGTTCCCGCCCAAAGATTCAAAATAAGGTATAAGAATTAAGCTGCAAGTCCATAAAAGGGTAACCGCGAAAAAAATAAGGTATATTTTCAGCGAAAATTTCAATAATTTTAAAACATTTTCAAGAAAACAGAGTATAATAATAAAAAAATTAAGAAGGAATACATAATTTTAACTATTTTATAGGATAAAAGCAACTTTATATTTTGTTTATTGCATAATTATATATAGTTTTGCATATTGCAGAGTAAACTGTTCTTTAACATTTTATAAACTTTAAACTTTACAGATATGAAAATTCAAATCACAGCCAGACATTTCAAAGCGAAGGAATCAACACAGGATTACATTAAGACTAAGGTTGAAGAGTTAAACAAATACAATGAGAATATTATTTTTGCAGACGTGATTTTATCATACGATAAACCGCCTACGGACACTAAATACTGTGAAATCATTTTAAAGTTAAAGGAGAAAACATTAACGGCAAAAGAATCATCGGGAGACTTTGAAAGAGCGATTGACCTTGCACTGGAAAAGATAAACACACAATTATACAAACTTAAAGATAAACAAAAGACCAGCAAGAAAGCAAAACTAAAATTATAATTTTGATTGACAGCCTCAAGAATATAAAGCATATAAAGAAAGACAGCATTACAGTTGAGTTTTTCTTTAATCAATGTAAAGACAGATTTAAACTTAAGAAAGCTACTAAATCAGATATTGATACCAAAAGGCTAATCACGGACAAAGATTTACACAGACCGGGATTAGCATTAGCGGGATACGTTGAGCTGTTTTCGTTCACGAGAATACAGATATTCGGGAACACTGAAAACAGGTATCTTTCAAAACTCAACAAGCAGGAAAGGATAAAGGTTTTTAAGAAATATTTTTCCTTTAATGTTCCCTGTATTATATTTACGCACGGAAACAAACCGACGGCAGAAATACTTGAATATGCGGATAAAAACAGAGTGCCGGTTTTTATCACTTCACATCATACTACAATACTGGTATCTCTGCTGAGTGATTTTCTTGACGACCAGTTTTCAGTTCAAGCTGCTATACATTCTTCATTTGTAGATGTTTACGGTGTCGGATTATTATTTTTAGGCAGGTCGGGAATTGGAAAGAGTGAAATTGCATTAGACTTAGTAGAGAGAGGACACAGACTTGTTGCAGACGATATAACGATTGTATCCAAAAAATACGAGAATGTGCTGATGGGTTCAGGAACCTCGCTTGTTAAGCATTTTATGGAGATAAGAGGACTTGGAATTATAGATATAAAGAGAATATTCGGCATCAGAGCAATCAGATACCAGAAACGAGTTGAGGTAATTGTTGAACTTGAGCATTGGGACAGCGAAAAAGCTTATGACAGAACAGGGCTCGACTCCAAAATGGTAGATGTACTCGGTGTGGAGGTTGAGAAAATCAATTTACCTATATTTCCGGGTAAGAATATTACTGTCATTGCAGAAGTTATATCACTTAATTATCTTTGCAAGCATTACGGCTATGATGCCGCAAAGGTATTCGAAAAACAATTAGCCCAAAAGATTGAGAGCAATTCTAAGAACGGAAAGAACAAGGATAATTTACGATACGGAAGAAGCACTGAATATTTTGAACATGATTTTGAATAAATAATTTTTATAAAAATACTAAATTAACACGGAGGTTATTTAATGGTTTGGACATTGGAGTTAGCATCATATCTTGACGATGCTCCATGGCCTGCAAACAAAGCAGAGCTTATTGATTACGCAACCAGGACAGGTGCACCAAAAGAAGTTGTTGATAATTTAATAGATCTTGAGGATACTGAAGAACCTTATGAGAGCATAGAGGAAATCTGGCTCGACTATCCTACTGATGAAGATTTCTTTTATGACGAAGAAAACAAAGATTTCTAATCAATTTCGAAACAGATATTTCAGGTTTATGAGTATGAGTCTGTGAATTTAGCTGCACAGACTCATTTATTAAATAATAAGGATGTTTATTGGACAGATTTTTACTATACTTAATAATATTTCTTTTAATTGCTCAATGTTCATTTCCCCAAGATGAAGATGATGAATCATCAAACAAATTAAAGCTTGATGAAGTCAATATAGAGTTCAAAGATGCCGACATCTTCAGTAGAAGTGAAATATACAACATCATAAAGACAGGCAGTTCTGAGTATTTCAATGCAGAAGAATTTTCTCTTGATATACAGAGAATTGAAAAATTTTATTTTGATAACGGATTTATCGATACATTCATTGACACTTCAACCAAAATCAACAGCGAGAAGAATGAAATCTCAGTAAGTTTTATGATTACAGGGAATTCACCATATCTGATATACAAAATAAATTATACGGGGCTTGAGAATATGCCTGAAGACTTACGTGCGAATTTATTTAAATCAGACGATATAGAAATTTTTACCGGGGACAGGTACACTAAGTCAGCGGTATCAGCTGAAGCGGGACGTGTGTTGAGATTTCTTCAGAATAACGGATATGCGTTTACAAACATGGATCCGCCTGAGATTGTGAAGTTCGAGTCAAACAATCCCGAACTGGAATTCAGTCTCGAAATTAATTTAAAATATCAAACAGGATCAAGTTACAGGTTCGGAAAAACAGTGATCGAAATTGATAACAAGAAATACAACATTGATTTGGATGACATTTTGTATGAACTCGAATACAAGGAAAACGATATATACAGCAAAGAAGTACTTATTCAAAGTGAAAACAGATTAAACAGAATAGCAATACTGGAAAACGCAAGAATTGTCCTGTCTGAAATTGATACTGTTAACAATCTTATTGACTTCAAAATCGTCGGGTCAGTAAGGAACAAGTATGAGATACAGCCTGAGCTACTTGCATATTATATAAGTAATTCAATGTTTGGCGGAATAGGTTTAACATTTTCGGATAAATATTTCTTAAAAGCCCCCAGAACATTTTCGACAAAAGCACGAGCACTTGCAAACTCGCTTGAAAACTACAGACTTGAATTAATCCTTGAATTATTTCAACCACATTTGTTCAATAATAATAAAATTACAGGCAGCATCAATCTCAGCGCCGCAATATTCTCAATTGATGATTATAGAATTGAGGAAATAAAGAATAAAGCATCAATTAATTATGAACTACCAAAATACACATATCTAAACAACCTTACATTAGACTGGAATCTAAAAAACCAGAGGGTGACTTTTAAATATCCACTGTTAGGATACACTGAGGATGACTCTACACTTACATCAATCCCCACTGGTGCTTTCGTGAATATATTCAGTTCAATCCTGGGGCTTACATTTGTTCATTCCAGGATAGACAATTTCCAGTTTCCAACAAACGGAATCTATCAATCTTTTCTGGTTGAAGAAAGCGGTTTACTTGGTACTGCTATCAGTAAACTTTTCGACATATCGACAGTCAATTATGTTAAATTATCATTCATAAATAAATATTACCTTCCAATAACAAGCAGGCCTGATAAATCGACAATTGCGACCAAATTTCTGATTGGAAACATATTTGAATACGGAGATAATTCGCTAAAATTAAGTTCGAGTGATGAAGATTATAACCTTGATGTTGTTCCGATTGACTCAAGATTTATTGCAGGAGGAAGCACGAGTGTAAGGGGATGGAATGCAAGGAAACTTGGTACGTTTGACGGCAGGGAGAACGGCGGTAATTTCATATTGGAGGGAACTATTGAGCACAGGACAAGACCATTTTATGACATGAAGGGTATAATTAAAGATTTCGGGTTTGTGTCATTCGTTGATGTAGGAAACCTGTGGTATGACATAAATAACTTCAAACCAAATGACCTTGCGGTTGCAATCGGAGTGGGGTTGCGATATTACACAATTGTTGGACCAGTAAGACTGGACTTCGGATTCAAGTTTTATGACTATGAGCCTGCACCGGGAACGAATGCATGGTTATGGCGGAATAATGTTACACAAATATTTCAGGATAAGTTTGCACTTCAATTTGGTATAGGAAACACTTTTTAGATTATGTGGAAAAACATCAAAGGTCAGAAGCACGTTATTAATATACTTAAGAACGTTTACAAGAGCGGAAGAGTGCCGCATTCATTCATATTTCACGGAATAGAAGGAACGGGGAAAGACGCTGTAGCGATAGAATTTGCAAAACTATTAAACTGCGACAATCCACATGATGAATTAGGAGCTTGCGATGAATGCAATAGCTGTAAAACGACGATGAGGCTTAATTCCACTCTGTTTAAATTCATCACAGCACTTCCCGCAGCCAAGAGAGAAGATAGTGACGGAGAAGGAGTATTATCAGAATCCGATCTTGACATACTAAATACCGAGTTAAAGATTAAATCATCCGACCCTTATCACAGGATTGACATACCAAAAGCAACAACAATAAAGATAGAAAGCATAAGACAAATAAAGAAGGAAATATACCTTACGGGTGAAAGAGGAAAGAAGAAGATTTATCTAATCTCGAATGCAGATTTGATGAGGCGTGAATCAGCTAATTCATTCCTTAAAGTACTTGAAGAACCGCCCGGGGATTCAGTATTGATACTTACAACATCCAAACTGAATTCTTTACTTCCGACGATTATAGGCAGATGTCAGAGATTAAAGTTCAGCTCACTAAGCAACTATGACCTCAAGGAATACATAAAGGAAAACAATCCCGAAACAGCTGAGGATGAAATAAGGCTGATTGTTAATCTTGCAAACGGAAGCCTGCAGAACCTGAAAAACATAATCAACTGCAATTTTCTTGATTTAAGAAATACAGGAATAAATCATTTAAGATACATTGTTGGGAACAAATATCTGGAAATATCGAATATCATTTCTTCATTAATCAAAGACAAGGACAGAGATCTCGTAAAGCAATATCTTTATTTAATGCAGTTATGGTTCAGGGACATAATAATCAAGAAATCCCAAAATGAGGACAGGCTTATAAACAGGGACATAGAGGAGAATGTTACAAACTTTGTTACAAGGCTTAGATGCGACGAATATGAGATTATAAACACTCTTGAAATGTTTATCAGCGATATTGACAAGAACGTCAACCTTGAGCTGCTTCTTTATAACCTGACCTATAAGCTTAAACCTATGATAAAGAGTGTATAGAGATTATCTTTTACGGTTAATTTTCCTTCTAAATAAAAAGACAATTATAACGAATCCTGCAGCCCACAACACGTAATAAATAACAGTAAGCGGATAATTAATTTTTGATGTATAGGTTGTATTCAGTTCGGAATCATATCTGAAAACAGGATTCAAATAATAAACTGCGTTGTTTGGGAATTCTGTTTCAACTCGAATATAAGAATCGTCGCTCTTAATAGTATATGCTGCATTTTTTGTGTTCGAGACAGTTGATTTTATAACACCATCCTGTCCAACAAATTTAATTTTTGATGCAACAGAATCGAAGGATAAATTGATTGAATCTCCTGCAACATCGAAGTTAATTAAATTCGGCAGTCTGGGAATATTATAATTCTTTAAATCAAACGAATTGAATCCTGATTTAATCAGATTTACTGAAACGGCACTTCCCTGCCGTATAGCAGAAATAACATCATTGTAAGATTTTGATTTCGAATTGATAATTGTAAGACCTTTGCCTATTTCATCCTGGTCAGAGATATTATGTGAGTCATCGTTTGCAATCAGTTTAATATTCTTGCCTGAAGAGAGAGCTTTATCAACGTATTCAACGGAAGTCCTGCTATATCTGCAGATTTCAATGCAATCATAATTATCAAGATAAGCGACATCATCAAGGGAGACAGCATTTCGCATCCATGGATGCACGATGGAAATCAGATTATTATCTGATTTAAGGGTGTTAATCAAAAACTGTTTATTATTTAATGTCGAGTAATAAACGAAATCAAGGGACTTAACATTATCAGCACCTACAACGAGATAGTGGTTTTTCCAAATACCAAAGCCATGCTCGTAAACGGGGAAGAGTTTATCTTTTTGAGAATCGGTTACGCTTAGGTTCATGTAATTAGAGATTCCTATTATATCGTAGCCCATATCACTGTAAACTTTGTATATCGCTTCGGGATTTGATGACCTACCGTCAGTCAAGCCACCCCAAATGTTAGAATGTGAATGAAGGTTTGCTTTATACCATTTATAGTTCTGAATCTCTTTGTAAGGATTGTATAAATTGCTGCCCTTAAATGGTGAGGGTTCATTATAAACATATGCGGGAGAAATAATGTACGGTATCAACGAAATAAATACAATAACGATTACCGCCCAAAGGAGTATTTTAAAGAATAATTTCATTTAATATATTAATTATGCACAAACAAGTGTAACAAATTTCAGGGTAAATGATTACGTAAAATGGGAATTATTATGGTTCTTTTATCAGCCCTTTCATTCTGAATACAAAGTAGTTCATTACATTTATATCATTACGCATTATCTTAATAGTATCAGCAGGTTCAAATTTTGAATAATACTCAGAGTAGAACTTAGAGGGGAGGTTATAATCCCTGCTGGAACATATATAGTAAGCGTCGCTGCCTATTACAGGCGGGATTCTTTTCCTGTTAATCCAGAAGTAATTCCTTATGTTTTCAAGTCCGCCAATTGCGTATGAAAAGACTCCGGTTGAATTACCAATATAGTAGTCATAGTTTGCAGCAGGAAACCATCTCCATGTGATTATATACGGATTAGCAGTTATGCTGTTATTGGCTAAATCCCTGCGGTAGATTTTCTCGAACTCTGCTGAAAGCTGATGCCATCCGAATAAATCCAATGATGCATCATTCTCACCAAGGTCAACGGGAGTTCTATCTTTTATGTCATTGTAAATAATGCCTGTTTTAATCTGAACAAATCCAAGAAGCAGCACAACCGAAATAAGTAAAACAGACAATTTAGCGCTGATGTGAACTTTGTTTTTAGAAATATTGCTCAGATAAGCTGCAGCAATGATAATCAACCCGTAGTATCCCGGCGCTGACCAATGCGGCAAGGTTCTGCGAGTCAATGATGATAGCAGAAATACAAATATTATGGGAAGACTCCAAAGCAGAAGAAGAACAAGATAATCTTTTTGAATAGTGAACTTCCTTTTGAATAGAGCTACCAACGATATTATGATTACAATGAAGTTAATTGGATTGTTGTAAAAGATTTGTCCGGCAAGTTCAGTACCAAGAAAATCGAAACGAAGTTTAGATTCTGAAAGGCTTACTCTTTCTCCCTGAAAGGTGAAACTTATAAAATCATTTTGAATATTCCAGATAATTACCGGAAGAAACAATATGGCCGTCAGCAGGATCGAGAAATACAGTTCTTTGGTTTTTAGCCATGTACGATTTACGAAAAGTATATATGCAAGAATCCCTATCCAAAGAAAAGCTGCTGTATATTTAGAAATCATACCGAGACCGATTATGACACCGAGCAAAAGGAATAATTTTCGGCTTTTATTGTCGGGATTTTGTTGGGGTACGATTACTAAAGCAATATAAAATGTAAGAAGCCAGAAAAGAGATAACGGGGTATCGGGCAGAATAAACAGTCCGAGGATTACAGAACAATATACAGACCCGGTATAAAGAATCGCCGCTGTAAGCCCTGCATTAAAATCGAATAACTTCCTGCCTATCAGGAAAATGATATAAGTATTTATCGTTCCTATAACAAGGGAAGCCGCACGGATAAAAAATTCACTTTGAAATGTCAGGTTTAGAGTGAACAACTGAATGAAGAAACCAACCATCGGGGGATGGTCGAAATGACTCAGAGAAGGATATAAAGCATAAACCCAGTAATTAACCTCATCATTGCTTAAATCAATATTTGCAGCAATCAGGCTTCTTACGAGAAAAGATGCTATTAGGAGAAAAAATAACTTATTTTTTTCTGAGTTATGGGTCAATTTTTTGAATAACAGCAAAATATACAGCGTAATTAATAAAAGAAATATAAAACATGAAACAAAATACAGGTAAATGAGTCCAAATCGATGATTATCGGATAGTTTAAGCTTTTGATTATAAGAAACTATTTGACCTATTTAAATTATCTTACACTCTATTTGTACACTTTGAGCATGGATATTTATTGGATTTAAATATGTTTAAATGAAATCTGAATTGTGTTATGGAATAAAGACTTGTTATTACATGAGGTTATTGCGAGGTTGTTTTTTATAAACTTTGTGACCGTTCTACATTAATTTTTATACGTATTTTCCAAAAACAACTTATAAAATTAGTTAAAAAACAGAATTCTATATGAGAATCATGTAAGAAAAAACGCAGAAAAGCGAGTATTTTAATAAATTCATTGACTTGTTATTCTTTCATAAAATAGGTAAAATTGATGTTTACTCAAAATTTAATTGCAAAAATGAAAAGCCAAAAAACATTATTTTTATTGCTCATAGTAACTATTATATCATCTGTTTTTTTAGCAACAGGATGTAATAACAAGAAGAACAAAGCTGTAGTAGCTGACATTGGCAGTGAAAAGATTTTAATGTATCAATTTGAAGACCAGTTTCTGAAGTCGATAGGAAACAACCTTGACTCAGCCAAAAAGACGTCTTTGGAACAAAGAATAGAGTTTCTTGATCTAATGATAAAATTAAAACTTAAAGTACTTGATGCAACAGAAAAAGGGTATTTGAACAGTGCAGAAATTAAGGCAGACCTTGAGTCTTACAAAAAGAATTATTTATCAGCGTTTCTGATTGATAAGAAGGTAACAGATCCATACATAAAGGATTTATATGAAAGAAAAAAATTTGAAATCAGAGCATCGCATATTCTAATAAATTTACCGCAGACAGCCACTCCCGAGGATTCAATTAAAGCATTTGAGAAAGCAAAAACAGTTATTGAAAAACTGAAGAGCGGAACGGCTTTTTCTGAAGTTGCAAAAGAATTTTCAGAAGACCCGTCAGCAAAAAGCAACGGCGGTGATTTATATTATTTCACGGGCGGTATGACAGTTCCGGAATTTGAAGAAGCTGTATATAAACTGAGTCCCGGTGATTATACAAAAGAACCCATCAGAACTATGTTTGGACTTCACATTGTGCAAGTAACAGACAAGAAAAAGAGAAGCGACGGAATCAAAGCATCGCACATATTAATACAGGATCAGAGAGACAGTGCGGGCACGATACTCGACTCTGCATCATCATTAAAGAAAGTAAACGAAGTATATGCAAGAATTAAAGGCGGTGAAGATTTCAGTAAAGTAGCAACTGAAGTTTCACAAGATCCCGGTTCAGCATCAAAAGGCGGCGACCTTGGTTTCTTTGACAGAAGAAGAATGGTTCAGCCATTTGACAGTGCAGCTTTTTTACTTAAAGTCAACGAGGTCTCATCACCCGTAAGAACTCCTTACGGCTGGCATATTATCAAAGTAACTGAAATAAAAGAATATCCTGAATTCGATAAAGCAAAGGAAAATCTTAAGAATGAATTCAAAAGAAGCATGCAGTATAAGATGGAATACGATAAATACGTGGCAAAGGCTCTTAAGGATTACAAGCTTGAGTTTGATAAAGGCGGAATAGCAATGTTCTACACATTGGTTGATTCGAGCAAAGTAATGTCTATGATGAATCTGGACAGTATATTTGCAGCAACTGATAAAAACACCAAGCTTGCAAACTACACAGGCGGCTCTGTAACGCTTCAGGATTTCCTCCAGTATTTGCAAGTAAACAGAGAATACTCATCAACAAATCTTGGAACAGCAACATTGACAAAGATATTAAACGAAGTTGCAGCTAGTCCTGTATTATTCATTGTTGCACAGAAAGAGAATATAGAAAAAGATGATGATTATCTTGAACTGATGAACGAATATACAGCAGGACTCCTCAGGGAAAAGGTTGACCTTGAAGAAATATCAAGCAAGATAAAAATAACAGATGAAGATATCAGCACTTACTACAACACGAATATCGCAGCATACAATATAAAAGACGGCGATACTGCAAGAACGAGAACACTTGATGAAGTAAAAGCTGAAATAACAAACACATTAAGACAGGATAAATTTGCACAGACTGAGAAAGCATATATTGACGCATTGAAGCAGAAATATCCAGTTAAGGTTTACGAAGAAGAATTAAAAAAAGCTTTTAAAGAATAAACAAGTTTGATTATTAAAATATTTAAAATATTATTACTGCCGCTTTTCTTTCTGGCAGCATTTAACGTATATGCACAGAAAGAAGGCGACAGAATTATTGCTATTGTAGGCAACGATGTAATACTTGAATCCGACCTTCAATATCAGATGCAGATGTATGCGAAACAGAACAATCTTACATCCATGAATCCGGCAATTGCACAGCAGATATTCCAGCAGATGATAACTGACAAGATAATACTTGCGAAGGCAGAGCAGGACAGCATTGAGGTTAAAGATGAAGAAGTAAACAGAGAACTTGAGTACAGGCTGAAATCACTCATACAACAAGTTGGTTCGGAAGACCGGATACAGGAAATATATGGAATGCCTCTGGTAAAGATAAGGCTTACGCTTAAAGAGGACCTCGTCAAGAAAATGATGAGTGACAAATTAAAGAGAAAGAAATTCACGAGCGCGGTAAAGGTGACGGATAAAGAAGTAAGAGAATTTTACAATGATTACAAAGACTCTTTACCGCCCGCACCGGAAGAATTCGAAATGAGTCACATATTCAAATCAAGGAAACTGACCGAGCAAGAAAAACAATTATCGAAAGAAACAGCATTGATGATTCTCGACAGTATAAAAGCAGGTGCTGACTTTTCAGAGCTCGCAAAAAGGAATTCTGACGATAAGGGGTCGGCTATAAACGGCGGTGATCTCGGATTTGCCAAGAAAGGCATATTTGTAAAGGAGTTTGAAGAAGCACTTTACAGTCTTGATTTAAATGAAGTCTCCGAAGTCGTTGAAACGGAATTTGGATATCACATAATAAAGCTTACAGAAAAAAAAGGCGACCAGTTAAGGGCGCAACATATACTTGTATCCTTCAAGAAGCTTGAATCCTCGGATTTCGAGACGATAGCACTTTTAAACAGCATTAAAGATAGTATAAATTCAGGCAGTTTCACGTTTGAAGAAGGTGCAAAAAGATATTCTGAAGATAAAGAAACAAACCTGAGCGGCGGCTATATAGGTTTTGTACCTGTTGAAAAACTCGACAGCAATTATGTTCAAGAAATCAGATTGCTTAATACGAACGAAATAAGCAAACCGCTTAGAGTAGGAGATGACATGAATTACGGATATGAATTGCTGAAAGTTACCGGTAAGAATGAACCGCATAAACTGACACTCGAAACAGATTTCGAAAGGATAAAGAAATACGCAACAGTTTTAAAAGAGAATAAACAATACGAAGACTGGATTGAAGAACTTAAAAAGTCTATTTATGTTGATATAAAGTTTTAGACGATGAATATCTTCTCGGGAAGTATATTAGATTATTTATCGTTATTACTTTTTGCAGTTATATCGATTGGCTTAAGCCTTTATCTTTACTACAATAACGAACTTCCAAAGATTACAAAAGCGATACTGATAACATTAAGAGCAGTATCGCTTTTTTTAATGCTCTCGCTGCTTCTTAATCCATTCATCGAATATTTTAAAAGTGTATCAGAAAAAGCTCCGAATATTATACTAATAGATAAAAGCCTTAGTACGGGTATCGGGAAAAATGATTCTGCGATTCTGAATTCCGTCATGAATATTACAGGAGGCAGTGATAACTTTAAACTGTACACTTTCGGAAGCAGACTTATACAGGAAGTAATAAAATCTGCAATAGATTCGGCAGTTAACAACAAATACTCTACAAATCTTGCTTCTTCGTTTGATGATATTAAAGACCTGAATTTCGAGAAAATAAATTCAATAAGTATTGTATCAGACGGATTAATAAACGAAGGAAACAATTTACTTCAGGCTGCGAGAAATTTAAAAGCCCCTATTCATTATAAGCTTACGGGAGATACGGCACAAAGAAAGGATTTAGTGCTGAGCCGTGTATTATACAACAAGCGGCAGTTTATAAACAGCACTGCAAAAGTGTTTGCGGAAATAAGCTCTTACTACGCAGATAAAGAAATCAAGATTAATCTTTACGAGAATGATTCTAAAATCAGGACGAATTCTGTTTTAGTCAGCAACACAAAGAATGAATATGAAACTGCCTTCGACGTTTCGTCACCGATTGCGGGTATTAAGAAATACAGACTCGAAATTGAACCGGAATCCGGCGAAGTAACTGAAATAAACAACAGCGAAATCTTCTACATAAATTACGTAGATAACTCGGTAAGAATGCTTGTTATTGCAGGAGGACCAAGTTATGACTTATCAGCTTTAAAGCAGACATTAAACAGGTCGGAAAACATAAAGTATGATACAAGGGTGCAAAAGAGTGCATCTGAGTATTACGAAGGTGCTTTACCGAAGTTCAGCGATTATGATATTGTCACGCTAATCGGGATTCCTAATAATTTTACGAGCAAAGAATCAACAGATTTAATTATAAGCGGAATAAAGAAATCAGGAAACCCGTTATTTTTCTTTAATTCATCGGATTTATCATTTGATAAAATAAACGAATTTAAAGACATCTTACCGTTTGCTTTCAATGAAACAGGTAAAAGAGAAGTAAAAGGCAGCTTATTTTTCACACCGAATAAATTATACAATGATACGGAAAGTCTGAGAAAACTGAAAACTCTCCCGCCGGCATTTTTCTATCAGGGTGCATTTTCCGGGAAACCCAATTCTACAATTTTAGGTCTTCAAAACAGCGAACCTGCTGTCATAGTTGACAACTCAACAGAAATAAAGACAGCTGCATTTTTAGGATACGGTTTTTATCAATGGAATTTAAAACCGGGCGGCAGCTATGAATACCTGCAGAATGTTTTATCCGGCTTCATAACACTTTGTACAGATGAGAATTCAAAAGACAAATTTACAATAAAAACAAATAAGGATTGTTATGCTGTCAGCGAGCCTGTTTACTTCACGTCGGTTTTTAAAGAAATAGATGCAGCAAATAAGTACAAAGTAAGATTAAATATCAGCAATCAAAGCAAGGGATTCGAGCTTGACCTTTCTCAAACCGGAGAAAATATATTTCAAGGTGACATGAAGTATTTTGAAAAGGGTGATTACACAGTAAAGGCAGACCTGTATGAAAACAACGCTATAAAATACAGTAGTTTAACAAAATTTTCAGTAGATGAGCCGTTTAAAGAATACAAAGAAACAAAAGCAACGGATAACCTACTTAAAGAAATCGCAAACATGACCGGAGGCGTTAATCTTTCGGGCAAAAATAGTGCTGAGATTGAGGACCTTTTCAAATTTAAGGGAGAAAACACAGTAACATATCCAAACAAAACTCTATTAAGGAATTCTATTTGGTATTTAATATTTATTTTATTATTATTATCTATAGAATGGTTCATCAGGAAAAGAAATAATTTAGCTTAAAATTAAGTAAATGAAAATAAAACGATTACTCATATTATTATTAATCACTGTTTCTTCGGTATCATTACCCGCACAGGAGTTCTGGCTAAGCGCATACAGCCCAACTAACATTAATTTAAAGAAAGCAACATTTGTTGACAGCGTGACAGGATGGGTATGCGGAGATTCGGGTCTAATAATGAAAACTTCGAACGGCGGACAGAACTGGATAACTCAGAATACAAGAACAAAGACCTTTATTCACGATGTCTTCTTTTTAAACAAGAGACTTGGATGGGCGCTCGGATGGAATATATATAACCCACAGCCTCCTTACGGCACATACATGCTGAAAACGACGAACGGCGGCGTTGACTGGGACACATCATTCTTCCCTATTGAGAATGTTTTTTTGAAGAAGGTTTATTTTCAGGATTCACTATACGGATTTCTGGGAGGTAACTTCAAAAACATACTACGAACGACCAACGGCGGACAAGACTGGCTCGATGTTGAAATTGATTCTCTCGTTGTAATGAATTTCCCTGTCCTGAACTTTTCATTCTATTCTAATGACTTCGGATATGCAGTAGGAGGCGTAATGGACATTGCAGGAGTTATCTGGAGGACTACAAACCGCGGACAGCGATGGACTCCTTATATTGTATCACCCGAGCCGAATATGGATATGATGTTTTTCGACTCGCTTAACATACTCGGGTTCGGCGGAGATTTCGAATACGGTGCGAGCATAATAACTACAACAAATTCAGGTGCCGACTGGGAATACTCATCACTGGAGTTATTTGGTTTGCCTACTGTTCTTACATTCAGAACATTAACAGACGGCTGGGGTTCGCTTGGATATACGCAGACATTTGTTTTTACACAAGACGGCGGAAGGTCATTTACACAGCTTAACACACCCGACTCCGCTGTGATTAATGACATTGTATTTCCCGGAGTAAAACACGGTTATGCCGTGGGCGAGTCCGGCAAGATACTGAGATTTAATGCTATAACAGTCGGATTAGGAGAAGAAATACCTTTAAAGCCTAAAAGTTTTGAGCTTAAACAAAACTATCCCAATCCGTTTAATCCTTTCACTACAATATCTTATGAAGTTGAAAGCAGCAGTTATGTTGTGTTAAAAGTGTTTGATATTTCAGGAAAAGAAATACGGACATTGCAGAGCGGACAGCAGAACCAGGGGAAATATAACATTAAATTTAACAGCAGCAACCTTCCATCGGGAGTGTATTTCTATAACATCACAGTAAGAGATTTATCCGGAAAAAGCAGTAATTTTATTACACAAACAAAGAAGATGCTGATAGTCAAGTAATGTTAAAACTCCACCCCAAACTAAGCTCAGGATGGAGCGTGTAAAATAATTATTTTGTAAGAAGCATCTTACGGCTTAAAGTTATATCAGCTGTAATAAGTTTATAGAAATAAATTCCACTTGATAAAACCGATCCTGCTTCGTTTACATTAAAATTGATTTCATAAGTGCCCGCTGTATGCATACCTTCTGCAAGAGTAGTAATCTCTTTTCCCTGAATGTCATAAAGTTTAATTATAACATTTGAATTTTTCGGGATACTGTATTTAATTCTTGTCTGAGGATTAAATGGATTCGGATAGTTCTGTGAAAGTTCATAACCGTCAGGAATCTCACTGCTGATCTGGTTCACACCGATAGTAGATAGGTCGATGCTGGCACCCCAGATTTGATAAGTGGTTTCGCCAGGATATTTAGCCATCCAGACAGGAAAAAGTTTATCAGCAGAAGCAACAATACCAATGTTATCACCCTGATTTCCAACTCCCCCGCCAAAGACCGGTCCCGGATAATATTTCTGTGCAGTCACAAGATAATCCTTCCAGGTATTACCTCCATCCTGAGAACGTGAAACATAAACCTGGAGAGAATCTCCCGTAGGAGTATTTCTTGTATCATAATACACGATGTTCAAACCTCCTTCATCATCAATCGTTAAAGCCGGAAAGAGCTGAACTTTTCCGTTGTTCATAGGGTCCTGATTTACCCTGACCCCTGCAGACCATGTTGCGCCTCCATTGGAAGAACTTCTCATTACGACATCGGCATCCGAACCTGCTGGGGCAAAATTCTTTTCACAAGTAATATTAAAAAGCCAACCGTTACGAGGTCCGCCGGATCTATCCACATCGAGAGACGGATAACTATTAACTCTGATACCCCAGGGAGCAAGCGAGGAAGTATTAATTCCATTGCATTCATAAATGCTTTCGTTAACCGACCAGTTATCACCGCCGTCTGTTGAGACAGCAAATCCTATATTCTTTTCATTGAACGGGCTTATATTAAGCCTGCCTGCCCATGCGATATAAACATGTCCCTGCGGACCTACTACTATAGAAGGTCCAAAAGCATTCCGTCCGGGATAGGACTGGTTTACTCTAACGAAAGGACTGTACCAAGTGGCACCGCTATTCGTTGTGTAATTTGACGCAATGTAAACAGGCGATAAGAGGATAGCGGAAGACACATAAGTTCTTCCGTAGAAAGGACTTGATGGATAATCGTCCGTTGCAATATCACTTTTATCCTGATTGTCATTCGGTGAAAAACATGCGTATGGAGCCGACCAGTTAGTTCCTAAATTTGTTGATGAATTGGAATATATTCTGTTTGTTTGCCCTGTGAATGTTTGCCAGTGCATAAGAATAAACACACCATCCTTATCGATGACAATACCCGGATCACCGTTATGAAACTGAGAAAAACCATCGTTGACAATATCACTGCCAAACCATGAAACACCTGCATTTGTAGAAACGTAAACTCCTTCATTTCTTATAGATGCATTTGCATTAATAGAAAAAGAGCTTGCGAAAAGAATTTGTGGATTAGTAGGGTGTCTTACAATTAATGGTTCTATCTGATTGAAATTAGAAGGAAACAGTTTGAAAATGTTGAACTGCCCGAAAGTAGAACCAGAGAATATAAATAAGATTGCAAGAGCTGTCAGAATATTTTTAATGTTTAGCATGTGTGATTATCCTTTAATATATAAAACAAGGGAACCACATTAAGATTCCCCTGTCTTTGTTTAATGTTAGTTAAAAATGTAGCCCAGTTTTACTCCACCGAAGAAATTTCTTAAAGGACCCGGTTCATAAAACTTGCCGCTCATGTCATTAATGTTGATAAAGGAGACATATTTCTTGTCAGTAATATTATCAACACCCGCATAAGCAGTAATGTTAAAGTTGTTATAATTCAGAGACAAACCAAGCTGACCTCCGAGCAGAAGATAACCCGGAGTCTTGAGGCTGTCAACATTCTTGTCATTAACGAACATCGAACCCGTGTATCTTAAATTACCTTTGATGAATGCATTCAGGTATTTGGCAATAGAATGCGAATATCCAAGTTCAGTGCTGAACAGTTGTTCCGGTACCGAAGGCACTACATTGTTTGAATAGTTTTCAGTATACTGTGAAAATACAGGAGCAGTTTTAATAATCAGAGCTTCGTAATCAACATATTCAAACTTAGAAAAAGTATAAGCTGTTTTCAGCGTAAGACCTTTAACTATTTCGGTACTGAAACCTGCCTCCACGCCTATTCTTCTTGTCTTCCCCGCATTTCTATAGAAATAATCTTCATCAATAACAAAAGGAATAATTTCGTTTTGGATTAATGAATGGAAGAAAGTGACTTCAGCAAATGTGCTTGTGAAATATTTACCATCAATACCTCTTGAACTCCCCTTTATACCGATTTCGAAGTTAATCGAATTTTGGGGTTCAATATCAGGATTAAGGGTTGTGAACCCCTGGTTCGATGAAGTTGGATAGTTCGACATTTCATTGTTTGCAGGAGTATCAAATCCCAGACCGAATGATGTATAGGCTGCTATCTTTGAAGTTAGTTTATAATTTAAAGCGATTTTTGGTGTGAATCTGGAAAACGTCCTTGAAGTATCGGTGTTTCCCTGCTGCCAGTCTTCAGAAGTGTAACTTACTCTGTCGTACCGCCCTGTAAGCATAACATCAAGCCTGTAAGGTATAATGGAAAACTGGTCGAGGAAATAGATACCCATATTCCCGAGTTTTTCATTTCCGACAGCTGTAACAATATCACCCTTGTTACCGTTTACATTATTAAAGTAATTCATTGGACCACCCTGCCAGAAGAAGTCAACACCAACAGTAAACTCATTGTTCCTGTCACCTATCTTTGAGTAGTTTATATATTTTGCAGTAGCACCAAGACCATTTCTGTTGAAAATTCTGTATCGTCTGTCGGTTCGAGTTAGTTCTTTTATCGTACCGTAACCGGTAAACTCGAAAATATTACTTTCATCTTTACCGAACTTAGTACTGAAAGTAACGCCGAGCCTTCCTTTCTTAGTGTACCTCATCAGGTTGTAATCCAAAGCAACTACATCTGCTTTGTAAGGATTTGTATTGTAATCCTGAAGTGTTAAAGAACCGGGAAGCTTAATCAATCCATTGACATAATAGCCAAATATTTTTAGAGTAGTACGCGGACTAATTTCGGCAATGTAAGTTGAATTGATACGTGTCTGGTACTCATTACTGTGCTCTCTGTAGCCATCGTAATTTTCGTAGCTTGATGTAAGCATAAACCTTGAACTTCCAGAGTTGAGGCCCACTTTTAAAGCATTCTTTCTTAAACCGAAATCACCGAAATCATTATCAAAAACGACAAAGCTTTTGGTGAAATTGACATCGGACAAAAAGTTTATTACTCCGCCGGGAGCATTAGTGTACAGCGAAGATGAATTACCCTTTACAACTTCTATATTACCTATAGAAGTAAAGTCAATAGCTTCAATTCTTGTCTGTCCGTCGGGTTCAGATTCGGGAATACCGTCGAGCAGAATTCTTACACCTCTGATACCCGAGTTTGAGCGGCTGCCAAAACCGCGGATAGAAATCCTTACATCATGATTTCCGTACCTTGACTGAAAGAAAACTCCGGGTACAAGACTAAGAACTTCATTGACCCCTTGTTTTCTGGTTACTTGCCATTCAGTTGAAGAAATCCTGTTAACAGAATACGGAATATCAATAATCTTCTTTTCCGTTCTTGTCCCTGTAATAACAACTTCTTCAGTTTCGTAATAACTTGTATCTATCTGTGAGTACAAATCGCCGAAGAAGCTGAATACAAAGAGAAAAACAGAAAACGATAAAATTTTTCTCATATAATTCTATTTTAATTTTTAGAAAATGACCTTAAATAAGACTATATGAGACTCTTTGGCGGAGGGTCGATTAAATCATTATAATCGGACAAATCAGTTAAAAAAACAAAAATGAAAAATACATTCTCTCTCCAGAATGCATTGAAAGTTATATTGACCGGTAAACCTGCATCGTTAATTATCTTATTAATAACAGAAGCAGCTTTTGAGTATTTATCATTCAGACTTCTCGAAATAAACTGTGCGAAAAGTTCATGAAGGTTGTCTTCGTTCTCATCACTTAACGCATGAATCCTTACAGAATCGGCTGTGTGCTCTATGCGGGCAATATCATACATCTTGCCAAAATACTTTATTTCATGCGGTTCAACAAAGAAAAAGTTGTCGTCCTCATTTTCAAATTGATGTTTAGAAATAACAATAGTAGTGAGGTCTTCAGGATTAATATAGTTCTCCAGTTTAGAAAGAGCCTCTTTCTTGATATACTTTTTCAACTGATAGAATACTATAATGTATCCCGCAGAATTAAAGATAAGCATAATTACAAGCAATATCGATATGAGCCTTTTCAAAACTATATAATCGTTATTTTTGTTAAATATATCGACATTAATTACAAGATTCAATTTATTAAATGATGTACACTAATATTTGATGATAAAACCTGTTAATTTTTGATGAAAGCTCTTTATCCTTTAATACCATACTTAAAAGCACAGAAAGTCAAACTGATATTCGGAACAATCTTTGTCTCGATTAGCATTTTCTTGCAAAGCATGTACCCGCTTGTAATCGGGAATGCTGTAGATGAAATCTCAAGAGGCACAACAAATGTTTCATACCTTAATTATGCTTTATTAAGCGTAGGATTAATCCTGCTCGGAGGAGTATTCTTATTCTTAACAAGAAGAACAATTATTGTTGCATCAAGGGAAATAGAAAATGACTTAAGAAGGGATTTCTTCTCACATCTTCAGAATCTTCCAAAATCGTTTTATGACAAGAACACAACGGGCAACTTAATGGCGCATGCAACGAACGATATCAGTAACATCAGAAACTTCCTCGGACCGGGAATCATGTATTCTATTCAGACTGTATTGCGCACGGTTGTTACGTTAATAATTATGTTCAGCATTGCAGCTAAGCTTTCGTTGATAGCATTAATTCCCCTGCCGCTGATTTCAATTCTTGTTTATAAAGTTATGAAATCGGTTTACGGCCGCTCGCAAAGAGTGCAGGAAGCTTTCTCAGGTTTAACGACAAAAGTACAAGAAAACTTCTCCGGAATAAGAGTTATGAAATCATACGTAAGAGAGATTTCAGAGATTGAACATTTCAATAAAGTATCAGCGGATTATCAGGCAAAGAGTCTTTTACTAGCAAGGATACAGGCATATTCATTCCCGATGATGTTCCTTCTCACGGGACTTTCTATAATACTCGTTATTTACTTTGGCGGGGTTGAAGTAATTAACGGCACACTTACTCTCGGAAATGTAACCGAATTCATGGTTTATCTTGGTCAATTAACTTTTCCTATGATCGCGTTCGGATGGGTTATTAATCTCGTTCAGAGGGCAGCCCCTTCAATGGAAAGAATCATGAAAATAAGGAATATAAAACCAGAGATAAGTGATGATGCCGGTACAAACTTTGAAATTGAGGAAGAAGATATTAATGGTAACTTAGATTTCAACAATGTAAGTTTCAAGTATGACGGTACGGATAACTACATACTTAAGAATATAAATATAAAGATGAAGAACGGCAGCAGTCTTGGAATTATAGGTCATACAGGATGCGGAAAAACTACATTAGTCAATCTTATACCAAGAATTTACGATATAGCTGAAGGGGAAATAAAAATTAATGGATTTAACATTAAAGAAATTCCTCTTGAATTATTAAGAAACTCAATAGGTGTTGTACCGCAGGAATCATTCCTTTTTTCAGACTCGATAGAAAACAACATTGGTTATTCATCAGATACGATAGACGAAGAGAATTTAATAAAGTCATCACAGCTTGCCGGTCTGTACAAAGACGTAAATTTATTTCCAAACAAGTTCAAGACTGTAGTCGGCGAAAGAGGCGTTACGCTTTCAGGAGGACAGAAACAAAGAACATCAATAGCGAGGGCAATTTACAAAACCCCTAAAATACTCATACTCGATGACTCACTCTCGGCAGTTGATACTAATACAGAGGAAGAAATACTCAAAGGTTTAAGGGAAGTAATGAAAGATAGGACAACAATAATTATTTCCCACAGAATCTCGACTCTGAAGAATCTTGATAAGATAATAGTACTGAACAACTCTGTGATTGCCGAGCAGGGCACGCATGAAGAGCTGCTTGAGCTCAAGGGCATATATTACAACATCCACGTAAAACAATTGCTGGAAGAAGAGATAGAGGAGATGAAGTAGAATATGGGCGTAAGAAAAATAGCTGCAAAGAAAGAAGAAGACGCGCTCGGAAAACCGATTGACTCGGTTATATTCAAAAGACTTCTTTCATATTTCAAACCTTACAAATGGTATATTGTACTCGCCGTATCACTGACCTTACTTATCTCGGCACTGGCAGCAGTAAGACCAAGGCTGACACCTATTGCAGTTGATGACATGATAGTAAACAAGAACCTTCCCGGACTTCAGATTATTGTTTTAATACTATTCGGAACTCTTGTACTTCAGGGTATTATTCAATATGCAATGGCTTATCTCACAAGCTGGATAGGACAAAAGATAATATTTGACCTAAGGAAGAAAATATACAAACACACGATTAATCTGAACCTTAAGTTCTACGATAAGAATCCGATTGGAAGACTTGTAACCAGAGTAACCAATGACGTTGAAGTTCTGTATGAAGTTTTTTCTTCGGGTCTCGTGACAGCATTCGGCGACATACTCACGATTGTTTGGATACTTTATTTCATGTTCACTTTGGACTTTGAACTGACGCTGTACACACTTGCAGTTCTTCCTTTCCTTGTTTATGCAACTTCCATATTCAGAAAAGCAGTAAGAAATTCTTACAGAAAAATAAGGGTGCTTTTAGCTAACATCAACACGTACATACAGGAGCATATTACAGGCATAAGCGTCGTGCAGATTTTCGGGAAAGAAAAGAGAACCGTCGATGAATTTGAAAAGATTAACAGGGAACACACTGATGAGAATAAGAAAAGCATAATGTACTATGCTTTATTCTTCCCTGTTGTCGAGTTTCTCGGTGCTGCCGCAGTCGGTGTTATAATCTGGTACGGCGGCGGTCAGGTTTTGCAGAGCGCAGTATCCGTGGGCGTAATCATTGCTTTCGTGCAATACACAGAAATGTTTTTCAGACCAATAAGGGACCTTGCGGAAAAGTACAACATACTTCAGACTGCAATGGCTTCAAGCGAAAGGATTTTTAATCTTCTTGATACTACAAATCCCGTACTCGACCCTGAAAATCCTGTGCAGCTTGAGAAAGTAAAAGGGAACATACAATTTAAGAATGTCTGGTTTGCCTATAACTATGAAGATTACGTTCTGAAGAACGTTAATTTCGAATTCAAAGAAGGCGAGAAGGTAGCATTCGTAGGCCATACAGGTGCAGGGAAAACAACCATAATAAATCTTATCAACAGGTTTTACGACGTCAATAAAGGCGAGATTAAAATTGACGGTATTAACATCAAAGATATTAACCAGAAGGAATTAAGAAGAAATACAGGTGTAGTATTGCAGGATGTATTTCTATTCTCGGGGGATATCAAGTA
>Ga0172380_10002151_pt1 | contig 31600 bp, 30 predicted proteins | sample Leawe162metaG_FD_119747 | JGI IMG/M metagenome (GOLD analysis project Ga0172380, IMG submission 119747) | Leachate microbial communities from a municipal landfill in Southern Ontario, Canada - Leachate well 162 metaG | ecosystem: Engineered > Solid waste > Landfill > Unclassified | place... | reverse complement strand
TCATCCATTCTCAAATTTGTGCCCATGATCTCCTTCGTGGGCACAATTCCAGGATGCCCGGCGTCGGGCGATCTTCACACGACTGCCTGCCTTTGCCCAGACGGCACTGACCGGACGCTTACTCATTCGCTTTGATATGCAATTTTCGATGCGACGCTTAGTTGCCAACGGCATGTTCCAGCAACTACCAGACTATCAGGAAACTAGAGCGAACGGCAGCATTCGCGCGTACATCGGCCTGCCGCAAACTAAAGCGGGAAACTGCGTATTCCTGAAGATGACCGCTTGTACCGACGAACGTGACCGGTGAAGCGAGAGCGGATATGTGGCGTTTAAATTTTGTCTATCCGGTCGCGATGAGCCGGCGCGGGGTTAAGAAGTGGCTCCGATTGTTTGAACAGCTTTCCCCGATTTACGCCGCACTGCGAATGGTCAGATGAATCTTCGTTGCCACCGACTCTTAGGAACGGAGTGAAACTGGTGCAACCCGCTTCGCGGTCGCTTTCGGAGATCGCTGCCACCCTGCCGCCGAGTCATGAACGCCTTCAAAGACCATCGCGGCGAGTTGATCGGCAATTTCTGCCGGAGCAAGTGCTCCGCTACGCCGATACCACTCGATGGACCAGTTCATTGCGCCCATTAGCAACATTCGAAGCACAGATAGATTAAACCGAGGGTTGATCTCCCCATTAGCCTTCGCACTCTGTAATAGCTTTCGCCAAAAAGATCCTAAGTCACGTTGCAAGGCTAGTTGTTGGCGGCGCAAAATTAGTGGTAAGTTCGGTGCCGACCTAAGGCTCGCTGCTGTATAAGCATCATGCTCGAGGACCATCTCAAGATTTGCCCGGAGCGCTGCCGTGATCTTTTCGCGGTAGCTCGCGTCCTTGGGCAATTTACGCACGCTCTGCTTCACGGCAGCGGTCACGCGGGTCATCGCAACGGTAAGAACCTCCATCACTAACTGCTCACGCGAATCGAAATAATAATAAAGGCTACCAGCCTTTGTGCCCGCTTCGTCTGCGATATCCTCTAGGCGAGTCTCCGCGTATCCGCGTTCAGCCAATATCTTTGCTGCGGCATCCAGCATGCGCGCTCTCGTCCTGACGGATTTCTTTTCAGCCATAAAACAGTTGACCTACAGGTGATTGGAATGAAATGCCGCTGTTAATGTTCCCTAGCATGCGCCACCGTTGATAAATCTATGGCCGTGCGTCAATATCGAATCCGCCACAGAATTCTAAAGAACGCCGCTCGCCCTTGAGTTTATCGGTAATTTTACGCGAAAACTGCGCTGCCCAGCCACCGCTGGGGCAAGGCCTCCAGATGAATCCATGTCCTGTATGCGCGGTGCTGGACGCGTGCTCGTCCCTGACGCAAGAGCAGTATCAGTTCTTCTAAATCTAAATTGAGTGTCTTCTGGTGCGCACGCGGCTGGTACCCGGCGGTGGCGCCTCAACTGCCCTGAAATTGATTGCTCGCGCCAGACATTGCTGTGAGCACTACCACTTTGCCTGTGCTTCGGCGCTGCGCCACTTCCAGGATTGCGTCAGCAGCGCGATCAAGGGGAAAAACGGCGGACACGTGCGGCCTGAGTCCGTCACGAAGGAACCAATCAAACAGCTGAGCGACGATGGCACGCTGACGCTCTGGATACATATCCGCGAATGCGCCCCAAAAGACCCCGACGATCGAAAAGATCTTCAGCAGCGGCAAATTGATCGGAATTGTCGGAATACTGCCAGCGGCGAATCCAATCACCAGATAGCGGCCAAACTGTGCCATGCCGCGCATCGCCGGCTCGGTAAGATCGCCGCCCACCGCGTCATAGACGACATTTACGCCCCGCCCGTTGGTCAGCGACTTGATCTGCTCACGAAGGTCATCGCGACTGTAGTTTATCTGCGCGTCGGCGCCATGCGTTCGGCATATCGCCAGCTTCTCCTCGCTGGACGCCGCCGCGATGACGCGCGCTCCCATGATCTTGCCAATCTGAATGGCGGCAAGACCCGTACCGCCTGCTGCGCCCAGCACGAGCAGCGTTTCGCCTGCTGCCAGCGCACCCCGATCACGTAGCGCGTGCAGCGTTGTACTGTGAGACACCAGCATCGCAGCCGCCGAAACATCGTCGATTCCTTCCGGAATCACCATTACTCGCGACGCGTCGACGACGACCCGTTCGGCGAAACCGCCCCAATAAGTAAACGCCAGAACGCGGTCGCCGAGGGTGCAGGACGTCACACCGGCGCCAAGTTGCTTGACGACGCCTGCAACTTCGGAACCGGGCGAGAACGGTGGGGGGACTTTCACCTGGTATTTGCCCTGGATGAACAAACTGTCAGCAAACTGCACGCCGCATGCGTGAACGTCAATTGCGACCTGACCAGGGCCAGGTTCAGGCGAAGGTACGTCCTCGACGACCAGCGTCTCCGGGGAGCCGTACTGCCGGCAAATCACTGCCCTCATTCTTTTGGCTCCAATGTGCTCGATGACGGCGAGCTTTTTGCGACCAAAGCTCGCCTTGAATGCTTGAGTACCGGTGCTTGATGGCCGTTGCAAGGCCCCATTTCGTCTGCTCTTTGCATGGAAACAATTAACGGCATGGGCAGACACGATGGCGAGCTTGATGGTCAGGAACAGCAGGCGCCTTCATTACGAGACACCTACTTGACCAGCGGACATTCCTTCGACAGCGGCCGGAACACCTGCTCTCCGGGCAATGTCTGCACAATTTTCAAAAGATCCCATGGCGCCTTCGATTCTGCAGGGGCCTTCACCTCAAAGATGTACATGTCATGCACCATGCGACCATCAATGCGTAGTTTGCCCGGCCCCAACAACGGGTCGCTGACCGGCAATTGCCGCATCTTGGCGACGACGACCGGGCCATTATTCGACTTGGCCTCGTCTGCCGCTTTCAAGTAATGCGTGACCACCGAATAGACACCGGCATGATCCGAAGAAGGGGCCTGTCCGGGCAGCCGTTCCGCGAAGCGTTTGGCGAAATTGCGCTTGCCTTCGTCAGCATCATGATAGAAGCCGTCGGTATACCGCAGGCCTTTGGCCAACGGCAGACCGATACCGTAGACGTCCTGAATCTTGAAACTCGGTGCGTGAATTTTCTGACCAGACTTGGCTATGGCGAACTCATCCGCCTGCTTCAAGGCCGCTACCAAGTCGGTGCCTGATTCAGCCAATACGATAACGCTCGCCTTCGAAGCCTGGGCCTGCAACAGATAACTGGAGAAATCGTTGGTATTCGCCGGTGTCCTTACCCCACCAAGGATCGAGCCGCCGTTCTCGGTAATAAACTTGCGCATGGCATCTTCAAGCGCCTTGCCACCGGCACCATCAACCGTGATGAAGAAAAAGGTTTTCCCCGCCGACTTCATCAACGCCAAAAGAGGGGGGACAATGAGGGTCGTGGAGTCGAACACCCAGTGGACCATGTTGGGGAGACACTCTTTGGTCGTGATGTCGTCGTGCTGCGCTCCGGTCAAGAGCAAAGCCATGGGGCCGCCTTTCAAAGCGCTTCGCACCGCCAAAGCGGCGCCGGATGAAGGAATATCGACGATCGCGTTGACCCCCTCGTCCATCCACTTGCGTGTGATCGCCACCGCAAGATCGGCCTTTTGCTGAAAGTCGGCCTGCACCACTTCTATCTTATAGGGCCTGTTCGGATGCGACTTTTTGAAATCATCAACGGCCATTTCGGCCGCGATCACCGACCCTTTTCCAGACCACGGCGAGAACATTCCCCCCATATCGGTCATGACACCGATACGAATCGAATCGCCCGCGATTTGTGCCGACACATTCATACATGCCACCAGCGCCAGGATGGCGCTGATTACTTGGACTTTGCTCTTCATCATATCTCCCGAAGTCTCCGCCACAGATGACGTTCCGCAAAGATAATAGCGGCGTGCATCGCTCACTGTCAATGAGTTTCTAACAGTTATTAGAAAGTGCTGCGGCGGGCAAGGGCGCTAAAAGTCCGCACAACGTCACGCTCTTTTGTCCCCCTCCGCGGCTGCAAAAAGGTTGCGTCGGTTGCCGCTAACCATGATGGCGCACACTTCCTCGTCTTGAGCCGCCTCGTCGAGGGCGGCGACGATTTCGCGAATCATCAATAGATGGAACGCATTGAGTTGCTCCGCTCTGTTCCGGCTGATCAGCGCGATTTGGTCTTGCAGCAAGTACAGCATGGTTTCGTACTGCCGCCTTTCAATTTCCTCGGCTTCAGCGACGTCCCGGTCACCTTCTTTGCCCTGCGGTGCGACGCCGCTATTCAATTCGCGCCAAAGCCTAGAGCGCTTGACAGGCGTTTCTAAGCCACATTAGAATCATGACCACCACACCGCTGCGGGAGCTTTCTGTTATGGCGCCACTCAATGCACCTTGGACGACGATTGCAGAACTATTAGAAACGTCCTATCGTCGCTTCAGCTCTCGAATCGCCGTTCAAGACGAGCGGGGATCGCTCACCTACAAGGAACTCAGGGAACGGTCCATCCAGATTGCAGCCAACTTGGCAAAGAAAGGCGTACGGCAGGGCGACCGCGTCGCCTTGATCATCAACAATCGCAGCGAGTACGTCCAGGTCGAACACGCCGTTGCCCTCGGGGGCTTCGTCAGGGTCTGTGCGATCACCAGGCTGCACAGCAGAGAGGTCGCTCACATTCTGGCCGATGCGCAGCCGGCATATGCATTTATCGAGGAGAGCTGGCTGGCCAATGCCGAAGCGGATTTCCTAAAGAACGTCAGTTGCCCGGTCGTCGTCGTTGGCTGTCCCGCCGATTCACCCCTGGCAAACGACGGGCGACTTGAACGCTTTGAATCGTTCGCCAGCACGGGAGGCGGTGATTTTGCGCTTCCCAGTCTGTGCCCAGCCGATCTCGCTTGGCTCATGTATACCTCCGGGTCCACCGGAACACCGAAGGGGGTTGTACACACGCATCGGTCGATCACGGCGATGATCCGTAATATCCTGAGCGTCATGCGGACGACCAACGCTGATGACGTCGCCGTACATACCGCGCCGCTTTCGCACTTTAGCGGTGCGATTGCTTGGGCGCTATTTGCAGCCGGCAGCAAAAACGTACTGCTCGAGCGATTTCAACCCCAGGAACTGTTTCGCACGGTGAGCGAGGTTGGCGCCACCATACTGCCGCTTGTGCCAGTGCAGCTCAATATAGTGGCTGATTACTTGCGGCATTCAAACCAAAGCACAGCAAATATCCGGATGGTCCCCTATGCGGGGTCGGCGATTCCGCCGGACAAGCTGGCCGCAGCGAGGGAATTCTTTGGCGCTGCACTCGTGCAGTTCTATGGTGCGACCGAAGCTCCCATGCCAATTACCGCGCTGTATCCGGAAGAGCATGTCGACACTCGCAACGAGCTTGGCCTGTCGCGCTTTGCATCGGCAGGTTCGCCGATCGCTGGCGTAGAAGTCAGCATCCGTGACAACGAGAACCATCCCGTCATGCCGGGGACGGTGGGCGAGATTGCGGTGAGGAGTCCGGCCAATTTGAATGGTTACTGGCGCAACAAAGAGGCCACGGATGAAATTCTTGAAGCGGACGGATTCGTCCACACGGGCGACCTTGGCCTGCTAGACAGCCATGGTTTCTTGTTCATCGTCGATCGTAAAAAGGACATGATCGTTACGGGCGGGTTTAACGTCTTTCCCCGCGAACTGGAAAACGTCATATCCGCGATGCCCGGGGTGCAAGAAGTCGCCGTTGTAAGCGCACCCGACGAGAAATGGGGCGAAACGATTGTTGCGGTTGTCGCCTTGCAGCCAGGTTCAACGCTGACTCTTGAGCAGGTCCAAGCGCAGTGTCGCGATCGCTTGGCCGGCTACAAGATGCCACGGAAGCTGGAAATCGTCGACGCTTTGCCAAAAACGAGCACCGGTAAAATCCAGAAACGCAGTCTTCAAGACCGCTACTGGGCAGGCCGCCAGCGAAGAGTCGGAGGCTAGCGGAAGGTCATGGACTTTTCTTACTCGGGCGATCAGTTGGCCATTCGCGCGGCCATCGAGGACATCTGTGCCGGTTTCAACGATGAATATTGGCTAAAGAAAGACCAGGAAGGCGGCTTTCCGCGCGATTTCTACCACGCCATGGCGAACAACGGCTGGCTGGGCATCGCTATGCCGCAAGAGTACGGTGGTGCAGGGCTCGGCATTGCCGAGGCCGCGCTGATGATGGAAACAGTCGCAGCTTCCGGCGCCGGCTTGTCGGGCGCTTCCGCCGTGCATATGAATGTCTTTGGCCTGCATCCGGTGGTGGTCTTCGGCAACGACGAACAGAAACGGCGCTGGCTGCCGAAAATCATCAGCGGCGAAAATCAAGCTTGCTTTGGCGTCACCGAGCCCAACACCGGTCTCAATACGCTGAAGCTCAAGACCACTGCCGTGCGCCGCGGCGACGAGTATGTCGTTAGCGGCCAGAAGGTATGGATCTCCACGGCGCAGGTTGCCCATAAGATTTTGCTGCTCGCGCGCACCACCCCGCTCGAGCAAGTGAAATCGCCAGCGCACGGCTTGAGTCTTTTTTACACCGACCTAGATCGGGCAAAGATTCAAGTGCACGAAATCGAAAAAATGGGCCGCAAGTGTGTCGACTCGAACGAGTTGTTTATCGACGACTTGCGCGTTCCAGCCGAGAATCGCATCGGCGAAGAAGGGCGCGGCTTTGAATACATTTTGCACGGTATGAACCCGGAGCGCGTGCTGCTTGCTGCAGAGGCGACCGGTCTGGGCCGCGCCGCCTTACGACGCGCGGCGAAGTACGCGGGCGAGCGCATCGTGTTTGATCGGCCGATCGGTCAGAACCAAGGTATCCAACATCCGCTTGCCGAACGCTGGATTGAATTGGAAGCCGCGACCCTGCTCTATCAGCGTGCGGGCTGGCTCTATGATCAGGGCAAACCTTGTGGCGCAGAGGCCAACGCGGCGAAGTATTTCTGCGCCGAAGCAGGCTTCCGCGCCTGTGAAACCGCCGTTCTCACGCACGGTGGCTTTGGCTACGCCAAGGAATATCACGTCGAGCGCTATTTACGTGAGGCGATGTTGCCACGTATCGCCCCGGTTTCCATGCAACTGATTCTTTCCTTTATCGCCGAGAAAGTGCTCGGCCAAAAGAAGTCGTACTAGTTGGCTTGCCGACAAGCCGACGCCACTCTGTAGTACTTGAGGAGACTATTCGATGCCTGGAAAGTATTTCGACCAGTTCGAAATCGGACAGGTTTTCAATCACGAAATTCGTCGTACCGTTTCGGAGTCCGACAATATTTGGTTCTGCGGTATTACCTACAATCCGGCAAGAATTCACATCGATGCCGAGTATTGCAGAGCGAGCGAATTCGGCAAGCCGCTGGTCAATAGCGTCCTGACCTTGGGAATGGTGATCGGCGTCTCAGTGCAAGACACCACGTTCGGCACGACGATCGCGAACCTTGGCATGTCGGAAATAAGGTTCCCGAAGCCGGTGTTTGCCGGCGACACGCTGCGCTCGGCGACCACCGTGATCGAAAAGCGAGTCAGCAAGTCGCGGCCAATGCAGGGGATCGTCACCTTTCGCCACCAAGGCTTCAATCAGCGTGACGAAGAAGTCGTCTATTGCATTCGGCAAGCATTGATGCTGAAGGCGCCGCAGGCATGAAATCGATGCTTTTCGTTCCGGCCGATAGCGAAAAAAAGTTGGCCAAGTCGATGGATTCGTCGGCGAGCGCCTTGATCCTCGATCTTGAAGACGCCGTGGCTTTGGAAAGAAAGCCGCTTGCCCGCAAAATGGCAGCAGCCCACCTGGCCGCGACCCAGCACCATCGTCGCTGGCGGGGCTACGTCCGCATCAATCCGCTCGGCACGCAAGCATCCTTGGAAGACTTGGCGATGATTGTCGGCCCAGGGCTCGATGGCATTGTGCTGCCGAAGGCCGATGGAGCCGAGGATGTGACTCGCCTTGGGAAACACCTCGATCGCCTGGAAGCCGCGGCTGGATTGCCCCCTGGTGCCATCCAAATTCTCGTGATTTCCACAGAGACACCAACGGCGCTGCTCAACATGGCGAGCTATGCGCGCAAAGTACCGCGCTTGTTAGCGCTGAGCTGGGGCGCCGAGGATCTTGCAGCGGCCTTGGGTGCCGCCACTAATCGCGAGGCGGACGGAAGCTTTTCGCATCCGTACTTGCTGGCACGCTCGCTCTGCCTGGTTGCCGCCGCCGCCGCCGGTGTCGTGCCGCTCGACACCGTCTTTACGAATTTCGACGATCCGGCTGCACTCGAGCGCGATTGTTTGGAATCGGCGCGTCGCGGCTTCGTCGGTCGGCTGGCGATACATCCGGCACAAGTCGACATCATCAATCGTTGCTTCGCGCCGAGCGATGAGGACGTTGCCACCGCGAGAGCGATTGTGGCTGCGTTCGCCGCAAATCCGAGCGTGGGCACGATCGGCATTGACGGCAAAATGTACGATCGTCCGCATCTGGTGCAGGCGATGAAGACGCTGGAAAGAGCCGGCACAGCGTGAAACAGCGCAGCATCTGTCGCGCATTTCCTGCTCCATCGCAAGTAGAGGGTGCCCGGATACGGATGGCTGTCGCGGGCAAATCGATGTCGGCGGTCCGCAAAATCAGTAGCTTTGAGCAACCCGTAGCGGTAGTGAAATGAGGTGCGTAGCTTGCTCTGCTATCAACTGAAGAAGACTGGCGACATCGATTGCCTTGAAGTGGTGCAGCTGCCTGTGCCGCGCCCGGCCGCCAAACAGGTATTGGTCAAAATGACTGCGGCATCGCTAAACTATCGTGATCTGTTGACCCTCCGCGGCAGTTATGGCTCCTGGCAGAAGCTGCCGTTGGTTCCATTGTCTGACGGCGCCGGCATTGTTGAAGAAATAGGAAACGAGGTGACGCAATTCAAAAGAGGCGATCGCGTCTTAAATGCCTTCTTGCCTCATTGGTTGGAAGGCGAAGCCACCGAACTGCGGCTCGCAGGGTCTTATGGCGGTTTGGTCGATGGCGTGCTGGCGGAGTATTGCCTATTTCCTGAGCATGCGCTGGTCAAGGCACCGGCGTCTCTCTCCGATCCGGCAGCCGCAACGCTGGCCTGCGCCGGCGTTACGGCGTGGAGTGCCGTCGTCAAATGTGGCGGACTCAAACCGGGCGATACCGTTCTGACCCTAGGTAGCGGCGGCGTGTCACTGTTTGCTCTGCAGTTTGCCAAACTTGCCGGGGCGCGCGTCATTGCGACTTCTTCTGACGATGAAAAACTCGAGCGACTAAAGAGTCTCGGTGCCGATGGGCTGATCAACTACAACACAACACCCAAATGGGGCAATCAAGCCCGGGCTCTGAATGGTGGACGCGGCCTCGATCTCGTTGTCGAAGTCGGCGGTGCTGGCACGCTGAATGAATCGATCCGCGCCGCGCGCGCGGGTGGCACGATTGCAATGATCGGGGTTGTGGCCCCCTCCAGCGGAGAGTTGCGCTTACCCCTGGTCGCAATGCAGCAGCAACGCATCCAGGGGATCGCTTGCGGGTCGATCGCCGATTTGAGCGCCATGGTGACGGCGATCGCTCTGCACGGCGTGCAACCGGTGATTGATCAGGTCTTTCCTTTTGCGCAAGCGCGCGATGCATTTGCCCGCCTAGCGAGCGGCAAGCACTTCGGGAAAGTCGTCATCGCGATTTCCTAGCGCGTCTGATTCTCGGGCCACCCGGCCGACAAGGCCTTCGGCCGCGGCGCGCGCACTGCAAATTAACTTCAGCTTGCAGGCTTGAACTTTTGCACCATGAGCGCCTGCGACATACCGCCATCACAGTTGATGTCCTGACCCGTGATGAACGACGCCGCTGGCGATGCCAGGAAGACGATGAGGTCAGCCAATTCGGCCGGCGTCCCCATGCGGTGCAAGGGAATGCGCTCCTCGCGCAGCTTGATCATCTCCGGACTGACATTGGCGCGTACCAGCGGCGTGTCGACAATGCCCGGGTTGACACAATTTACGCGTACCCCGAATTCGGCCCATTCGATCGCCATCTGACGGCTGAGCGAAATCAACGCCGCCTTGGTTGGGCCATAGGGCCCACCCATCGGATAGGCGCGACCGCCGGACAGCGAAGAGCAATTCACGATGGCAGGTGCTCGACCTTTGCGAAGATGCGGCAGGCACGAACGCGCCAGCATCAGGGCGCCTTCCACATTGATCGCGAACGAAAATCGCCAGTCTTCCAGTGGCGTCGTTTCAAGGGGCGCCGGCTTGATGACGCCGGCGGTATTAATCAGCACGTCGAGCTTGCCGAACTGGGCCAGCACTGTCTTGAGCGCCGCGTCGATATCGGATTGCTTCGCCACGTCCATCGCCACAGCAATCGCCTTGCCGCCGGCGGCGACGATCGTCGCGACGACACGATCGGCCATCTCCTTGCGCACGTCGGCGATCGCAACGAGGCCATCGTTGGCCGCGAAAGTGCGGGCGGCCGCTTCACCAATGCCGCTGCCCCCACCAGCCACGAGCGCGACCAGACCCTTGACGGGAGAGCGCATCATCCAGTCGAGTGGGCGGTCCGCATTGTCAGTTGTATTCATACGCTGCCCCCTCGGTGCCGTTGTTGGAACGAAGACGTTGAGCAAAGTTGAAGTTGCTATGGTCTTGCCGTCTGATGTGTGCCATCCCCGCCAATGGCCGCACTCGCTCCGACGCGATGCGTTTTTCGATCGAACAGCGTGCCGATCAAACCCCGCCGGAACATCAGAACGCAGCCAATGAAAGCGACGCCTTGTATCGTTGTAACCCAGGCTCCCAAGGGCGCGAGATACCCTTCGATTGCTGTCAGAAGTATCGCGCCGACGACTGGCCCGAGGACGGTGCCAATGCCACCGATGAGAGTCATCAAAATAACTTCGGCAGACATTGCCCAATGGACGTCTGACAAGGCTGCGATGTCGAACACCAGCGTCTTCGTCCCACCGGCAAGTCCCGCTAACGCTGCGGAAATGACGAACGCGATGAGCTTGCACTGATTGGTCTTGTAACCGAGCGAAATGGCTCGCGGTTCATTTTCTCGAATCGCCTTCAACACATTGCCAAAAGGTGAATGAATCGTGCGATGAACAAGGTAAAAACCAAGCAAGAACACAGCGAGTACAAAGAAGTACATGCGTATCGAGGTGTTCAACTCGATGAATCCGAACAGCATGCCATGCGGCACATCGCGCAAGCCATCTTCACCACCGGTTATCGGCGCCTTGACGCAGAGAAAGTAGAACATTTCCGACAGCGCCAAGGTCACCATTGCGAAGTAAATGCCTTGCCGACGAATGGCGAGTAGGCCAAAAACCAGGCCAAGCAGCGCGCCACCGAGCGTGCAAGCCAACAGGCTGACTTCCGGCGTCACGCTCCATTCTTTCATGGCATAACCGGCGATATAGGCGCCGATCCCAAAGAAGGCGGCATGCCCGAATGACATTAGTCCGGCATAACCAATCAGCAGATTGAAAGCACAAGCGAACACTGCGAAGCAAAGCGCCTTCATCAGAAAGCCGGGATAGATGCCGATGAACGGCGCAATCAACGCGAACACCAACAAGCCAGTGCCGACATAGCGATTCAATTTGCTGCTGCCGCCGTCGCCGCTCGCAGCAGCGCTGAAGGAGGATGAATGGCTTACCCCCTGTTTACCGAACAGCCCGGCCGGCTTTATTAACAGAACCATCGCCATAACGACGAAGATAACGACGGAAGAACCAGCGGGGTAGAAATACTTCGTCAGACCTTCAATAAGGCCCAATGCAAATCCGGTGACAATGGCGCCCAGGATTGATCCCATACCGCCAATGACGACGACGGCGAATACGATGATGATTACCTTGCTGCCCATTGACGGGGTGACCTGATAAATTGGTGCCGCCATCACGCCGCTCAAAGCGGCGAGGCCGACACCCAGACCGTAGGTCAATGTAATCATGCGCGGAACCCTGACGCCGAATGCTCGAACGAGCATCGGGTTTTCGGAGGCCGCCCGCAAATATGCCCCAAGCTTCGTCTTCTCGATAAGCGCCCACGTGCCCAAACAGAGGATCAAAGAGGCAGCGATGACCCAGGCGCGATAGTTGGGAAGAAACATGAAACCGAGCTTAATTCCTCCCACAAGTTCGGGCGGAATAGCGTACGGTTGTCCGGCATTGCCATATTGGTGATGGAAGAAACCTTCAATAACCAATGACAAACCCAGCGTCAACAGCAACCCATAGATGTGATCCACTTGGTAGATTCGTTTGAGCAGCAAACGCTCAGCCAAGACACCCAACAAACCGACAACGATGGGCGCCAATAGCAGCGCTGGCCAGTACCCCAGGCCAAAACTATCAAGCAGCACCCAGGCGACGAAAGCCCCGAGCATGTACATCGTACCGTGCGCAAAGTTGATGACGTTCAGCAAGCCAAAAATGACCGCCAGCCCAAGGCTCAAGGTGGCGTAGAAAGCCCCGTTGATCAGGCCAACTGTTAACTGCCCAAGGAGAAGAGGAACCGAAATGCCTAAGGTGTCTAACATGATTTTCGTGGTTTAGACGCCAAGATAGGTATTGAGCTTATCGACAGTGCCGGGCTCACTGATTTGCGCCGCAAGAATCTGGTCAATCACGTGCCCCTCCTCAATGACGTAATACCGATCGGAAACACTACGAGCAAAATCTAGATTTTGCTCAACCAATAAGACCGTGAAGCGTTTTGCGATCAGCAGCTGAACCGCTTTGCCAATTTCCTCAACGATTACAGGTGCCAACCCCTCGGTGGGTTCGTCGAGCAGAATAAGGTCCGCACCCGTGCGCAGAATTCGTGCAATGGCCAACATCTGTTGCTCGCCTCCGGACAATTTGGTGCCTTGGCTTTTCCGGCGATCGCTCAAGTTGGGAAATAGCGCATAGATCTCAGCGATATCCATTCCCCCGGGTTTGATGACCGGCGGCAAGAACAAGTTTTCTTCCACGCTCAGGCTTGCAAAGATGCCCCGCTCTTCGGGAACATAACCAATGCCCAGCCGAGCAATGCCTTCAGGAGTTCGGCTGACGAGTTCCGTATCGCCAAAGCGAATCGAGCCAGTAGCGGAGATTAACCCCATGATGGCCCGCAATGTACTTGTCTTGCCAGCACCATTGCGGCCAAGCAAGGCGACGACTTCACCTTTTCTAATCTCGAAATTAATTCCGTGTAGCACGTGGCTCTCGCCGTAGAAGGCATGCAAACCGGCGACCGTTAAAACAGGAGCAGCAGCGCTTACACCGCGCGACGAGCGTTCGTTTGCGTCCATCTCAAGCATGTCCCGAACCCAAGTATGCGGCGCGGACTTCAGCGTTGCGTGCGACGTCCTCGTATTTGCCCTCCGCCAGGATACTGCCCCGGCTGAGCACCGTGATCTTGTCGCACAACTTGGCCACGACCGACAGATTATGTTCGACCATCAGCACGGTGCGATTGCGCGCAACCGTCTTGATAAGGGCTGCAATACGCGCCACGTCTTCGAGGCTCATGCCTGCCGTTGGCTCATCGAGCAACATAAGGTCGGGCTCCAAGGCGAGCGTCGTGGCAATTTCCAGAGCCCTTTTCCGGCCATACGAAAGAGAGCCGGCGAGATTCTGGGAGAACTCGGCCAGTCCAACCGCCCCGACCAACTCCTCCGCCTGACCGTGCAGCGATTCAAGTGTCTTTTCACTCTGCCAAAACTTGAACCAATTTCCCAGCGGCCGCTGCAATGCGATGCGAACGTTTTCCAGTACCGTGAGATGGGGAAACACCGCTGAAATCTGAAAGGATCGAACGATCCCTTTCAGTGCTATGTCCTCCGGCCGTGCCGCGGTGATATCGACGCCCTTATACTTAATTACCCCGGAACTGGGTTCGATGAACTTGGTGATTAAATTGAATACCGTGCTCTTGCCGGCGCCGTTTGGCCCAATCAGGGCATGAATCGTCCCACGCGTAATGCGCAAATCGACCCCGCCGACAGCAGTGAAACCCTGAAAGCGCTTCGTCAGGCCGCGCGTCTCTAAGATGTGTTCCGACATTCATGCTCCTGTGGATATCGGTAGCGAAGTTGAGGGTTCGGTCACTGGCGATCGGTGTACGCGCTCCGACGCCCGGCGTCTTCGCTGGGTGCCAAAGACTACAGACCGAGAGGAGCGCTTGGCAGGCTCGGTACGCCCGTTACTTGACCAGCGGACATTCCTTGGACATGGGCCGAAATACCTCCTCGCCCGGCAACCTGCGCAATATCTTGTAGAGGTCCCAGGCGCCCTTCGATTCCGCAGGCGTCTTCACTTGAACCAAGAACTCATCATGCACCATACGGCCATCTGCGCGCAGCGTTCCTTTGCCCAAGGCCAGATCAGATACCGGCAGTTCCTTCATTTTCGCGATGACGACCGGTGCAGCGGACGACTTCGCCGCGTCAACCCCTTTGAGATAATGTGTTAAGACCGAATAGGCGCCTGCCTGTACGGAGGTTGGGACCTTGCCGCCATAGCGATCCGAGAATCGCTTCGAGAAAGCGCGCGTGTTGTCATCTGCATCCCAATAAAAGGCCTCGGTGAAAGTAAGCCCCTGGGCGACGGGAAGCCCCATACCATGGATGTCGGTGACCAAGCCCCACAGAATGGCGATCTTTTGTCCGCCGGCCAAAATGCCAAATTCCTGCGCTTGTTTCAATGCGTTCGTCGTGTCGGATCCGCCTTGCGCAAGGGCAATCACGTCAGCCTTCGACGCCTGCGCTTGGACGAGCTGTCCGGAAAAATCTGAAATGCCGGTGGCGTTCTTGACCGCGCCTGAAACCTTGCCACCGGCTGCAGCGATCAACTGCCGTGCGCCGCTTTCCAATGCGGCACCACCGATCGAGTCTACCGTAATAAAGAACCAACTCTTGCCACCTTTACTCAAGGCCTGAACGGTCGGATTGCCAATCGAATATTGATCGTAAGTCCAATGCACCATATTGGGCGAGCAATTCTTGACCACCAAATCATTGCTCGCTGTGCCGTTCATTAAGGCAGCGACGGCAGAACCTTTGACGACGCCGTTAACAGCAAGGGCTGCCGCCGTCAAAGGTATATCCATGATTGCGTTGACCCCTTCCTCCATCCACTTCTTGGCAATGGCAACAGCAAGGTCGGGCTTGAGCTGAAAGTCGGCGGAAACGATCTCGACTTGGTACGCAAATTTCGGATTGGCCTTTTTGTAGTCTTCAACAGCCATCTCGGCGGCAAGCACCGATCCCTTGCCGCCCCAAGCCGAATAGGCCCCGGAGAAGTCCGAAAGCACGCCAATCTTGAGCTTATTTTGCGGTGCTTGCGCAAACGTGGTTGCGCAAGCCAACGCTGTAATCATTCCAAGTAGCATCCTAAAAAGCATCTTTGTCTCCTCAAAGGTTGACGTTGTGCAGCCGCCTCAGCGGACGCGCCAGGCGCGTCTGCAACAAACTTATTTTCGAAGCGGACTTAGAATATCAGGAAGCAAAACACTTGTCAAAAGACAACGCTGCGGACCGGACCTAGGTATTTATTGCTTCACCAACGGCCATCCTCTGTGCTTTCCATTTTCGATTTTTCGGTAGAAAACGTCAATGCGGCGAGACTCTCTCTGAGAGGCCGGCAGCCGTCTCGATATCTATGCGTCGTCCTGCGTGTTTTGATTGGGGCTTATCGGCAGCCGGCCACTTTGCCCAGCCAAGGACATAAGTTTCCGCGTAGAATTCTCTTCCAGTTGCCAAGTTACTTCGGATTGCGATTGATGTTTACGGCTTGCCGGTGTCAGCTGATTTCAGTCTATCGGGCTTGCAATCTACCCCCTCGATATCATGACTCCGAAAAAATCCGTTAGGACCAGAGCACGCATATTGGACGCAGCGGCAAAAGTGCTCGCTGAGCACGGCTATAGCGAGACTCGTCTGGAAGACATTGCCCGTGCAGCGGGGACAAAAGCCGGCAGTTTCTACTACTATTTCGATTCGCGTGAAGAACTGGTCATTGAAGTTCTGATGGTCGCCGTCACGCGGGTTACGACAGCGGTGCGGCAGGCTGTCCGCGATCTGCCAAAGGGTGCGAGCCATCGGGACAAGGTCTCCGCAGCGATCAGGGCGCAAATCACCATGGCTCTTAAGCAAGACGCCTACACTGCCGCCAGCCTTCGCATCGCTGCCAACCTGCCGCCCATGTTGCGACTACAGCATTTGCGTCTCGAGCGCGAGTTCGGCAGTTTTTGGCGGAAGCTTCTGCAGGGCGCCAAAGCGGCCAATGAAATCAGCCCCCAGTTCAACTTTTCCGTGTTGCGTATGTTGCTGCTTGGCGCCGTCAACTGGACCATCGAGTGGTATAAGCACGGCGGCACGCTGACGCCGGCGGATATTGCCGAGCAGCTGATCGCCATGGTTTTTGATGGCATTCAGTCGCCTATTCCTTCGCGCCAGCCGCCGGTGAAATCAGTCACCAAACGATCCACCGAAAGGGCCTTGCCGCTGCGTTCCTGAGGTATGGGTCGATGGTCTCAGCCATCGATATTCCCTAGCGTGCCCGAGGGGGCCGAGCCTGCCAAGCGCGATCGAACTGGCGAGCGCGCTTGGCACTTACATTAAATCCTAATCACAGTTAGAATCGCTACATTCGGGCGCGCCTCTTGGTAACTGGCGATCGTCGCTGCTAAGAGCAGGATTTCAACGAGCGAGTAAGCACCGAGTAAATCTTCTATTTTTGGAGGCGCACGTGAGCGGGCCATTGTGTGGAATACGCGTCATCGAACTTGCCGGCATTGGACCGGCCCCAATGGCGGCAATGATGCTGGGCGACATGGGCGCCGATGTCGTTCGAGTTGACCGTCTTCGGCCAAACCCAATGGATCAATTCGTCGCCGCGAAATTCGCGGTAAATAGCCGTAACTGCCGCTCGATTGGCGTCGATCTGCAGAAGGCCGCCGGAGTTGAACTCGTCCTGCGCCTGGTCGAAAATGCCGACGCGCTCATTGAACCATTTCGCCCCGGCGTGGTGGAACGACTGGGACTCGGTCCGAGCGTATGTCTCGCGCGCAATCCGAAGTTAGTTTACGGACGCATGACCGGCTGGGGCCAGGAAGGTCCGCTGGCGCATAAGGCGGGCCACGATATCAATTACATCGCACTGACCGGAGCACTGCACGCGATCGGGCGCGCCAATGACAAGCCGCTGCCACCTTTGAACCTGGTTGGCGACTTCGGTGGTGGCGGCATGCTGCTCGCCTATGGAATGTTGTGTGGTTTGCTTGAGGCAAGCCGATCAGGATCCGGACAGGTCGTCGATGCGGCCATGGTCGATGGCGCTGCCGCTTTGTTCGGACTCATTTTCGGCATGCAGGCAGGAGGCGCCTGGAACGAGCAACGCGGCACCAACATGCTTGATTCCGGGGCGCACTTCTACGAGGTCTACGAGACGCGCGATCGTCAGTATGTCGCGGTCGGTGCGATCGAGCCGCAATTCTATACAGCGCTAGTCGCATCACTTGGGCTAAAAAGCGAAGAACTGCCGGCGCAGATGGACAGCAGCACTTGGCCTGCGATGAAACAGAGGTTTGCCGCCATCTTCGCTAGCAAAACGCGGCAAGAATGGGAAAGCATTATGGCCGACAGTGATTGCTGCTTCAGCCCGGTACTGTCGGCCGCTGAGGCACCCTATCACCCGCACGCGCAGGCACGCGGCGCCTACCTCGCTGTGGACGGTGTCTTGCAGCCCGCGCCTGCACCACGCTTTTCACGCACCCAAGCCGGTGCACCTCGGACAGCACCTCGGCATGGCGAACACACCGATGAACTGCTAGGCGCTCTCGGCATTGGCCACGCTGAAACGCAATCCTTGCGGGAGGCCGGCGTCGTCAGCTAGAAAGCGAAGGCAGACCTGTCGCGCGCCGCGCTTATGCGCAAGATTGCAGCAGCTCGATCAATATTCCAGACGCGGCCTTTGGATGGACCACGCGGCGGCCCGTGCCCTCGGCGACGATGCCTTGCAGCGCCGCACCAATGGGCGCGGGCGGCAGCTTAATCACTTTAATAGCCTTGTGCTCGAGGGCGTCACCACTGCCGGCGATGTCATCAGTTGCTATGGCCAAGTGGTAAAAGCCCTCGCCGTTTTTTGCCAGATGCCGCGCGACGGCATTCTTGAGATCGCCTTTATCGATCGGCTCAATAAGTTCGACGGCCATCTCACCGGGAAGACCATTGGGCGATAGCATGGCTGTTCGCAGACCTTCGACTTCGATATCTGCCCGGTGTATTTCCTTAAAGCCGAAATTCTCGCTCCACTGCTGAATGGCGGCGCCCAAATCATGAACCACGACACCGATATGAGTGATTTTACGCGTCATGCCATGCACCTCGAAAAAGGCTTAGCCCGCCTGTCAATGACCCGTATAGTGCGGTTGCCTCTTTTCCACAAAGGCCGCGACTGCTTCTTTACGGTCCGCTGTCGCGTTGGTCAACACCTCGTACGCAAACGCTGTGTCTGAAACCCGGTTGGCAATATCCCGCAAGACCACATTGATGGCGGACTTGGTCCACCTGACTGCCCAGCGCGGGTTTGCACCGATGCGGCGAATCATGTCTTCGACCTTTGCATCTAGCTCGCTGGCCGGAACCGCGTAATTGATCAGCCCAATAGCGGCGGCCTGCTTTGCCGACAGCAGATCACCGGTCAGCAGATATTCCTTGGCGCGCGCAAAGCCAATCAACTGTGGCCAGACAATTGCGCCACCATCTGCAGCGACAAGACCAACCTTGACGTGTGGGTCGCCAATCATCGCGGTCTCATCAGCAATGACGATGTCGCAAAGCAATGCCAAGGAGGCGCCGAGGCCGACGGCTGCGCCATTCAAACGGCAAATCACCGGCTTTTCGAGCTCGAGCATGCTGTTGATGATGCGCTTGGCTTCCGGCGTGGCGTCCCGAAACTTGCCCTGGTCCGCAATGGTCTCCTTGAACCATTCCATGTCGCCGCCGGCACAAAACGCTTTTCCCGCAGCGGTCAGCACGATGATGTCGCTGTCCGGGTCGCGCTGGACGTCGCCAAATACACGCGATAATTCCTCATGCATCTTACTGTCGACTGGATTGGCGGAGCCCTTGCCTTGAATTGTGAGCCAAAGTACGCGGCCGCGATATTCGAAGTTCAGACGCGTATAACCAACGAAATCCATTTTGCCTCCCAGAGTGTCCACCAGAAAAGGATCGCCTTCTAGGGGATAAATCAAGCCCCCTTGAGGCGCTTGAGGTGTATTCTAACGAAGCTTAGAACATGTGGCAATCGGTCGGCTAGCGTTTTTCCATGCGCTTATACAACTGCGGCGCAAACGCAGCCGCAATTGTCTCGGCGATTTCTAAGCAGCATTTGATTTCATCGGCCGGCAATGGTAGTGTGCGACGAATCAATTTGGCGATGGTTTTAGTGCGCATGAGCAATACAACGGGATGTACCGTGCTTATCGGTGGCAGCGGCGGGATTGGTCGCGCGATCGTCGAACGCCTGGCGGCCGGCGGAGAGCCCGTGTATTTCACCTACCATCAGCAAAAGCAATCCGCCTTCGAACTCGCCGAAACGCTGGCTGGAAGGCATGCCCGGTGTGCGTATGAGCACTGCGATCTGACCGATCGCGGCTCGATTTGCCGCTGCCTGGATGGGGCAGAAGAGCTTTTTGGTCGCATTCGCTCAATTGTTTTTGCCTCGGGGCCTACGATAGCCCAAGAATACGTTTCGGCACTCACTGCGGCGCAATTGCAGCAGGTACTCGACGCCGATGTCATGGGTTTCTTTAATCTGGTGCAGTTGGCGCTACCACGGCTGCGGACCAGCCCCGGCGCCAGCGTTGTTGCCGTGACCACCAACGCCGTACGCAGTTATCCTGCCAAGGATGGCTTAAGCTCCATCCCGAAATCGGCCGTTGAAGCGATGTGTCGGGCGATCGCCAAAGAAGAAGGCCGTCATGGCATTCGCGCGAATTGTGTCGCACCGGGTTTTGTCGAAGCCGGTCAGGGCAAACTGATGATGGAGCAGGTGGCAACAGCTGCCGTCTGGGAAGCGCAGAAGCAACGCACCGCCTTGCGACGTTTTTGCCAAGCCTCCGAAATTGCAGAGGTTGTCGCGTTTATTGCTTCGCCGCTCGCTTCCTATATCACCGGCCAAACGATTGTCGTTGACGGAGGCTTTGGTCTCTAGGGCGCAGCGCCAGCGTCAACACAATGTCGAAGTTCACTCTCTAATCGATGGGATGCAGATGGATAGCACAACGGAACGGCGCGTTGCCGTAATCACCGGGGGCGCGAGCGGAATTGGCCGAGCAGCGACGCTGCGGCTGTTGACGGACGGCATGAACGTGCTGTTTGTCGACCTAAACGAGGCCTCCGCCAGTCAAACTCTAGATTTGGCCGATCAAGCGGGCTTTGGCGAACGTGTTCAATTTTTCCACGGCAATGTCGCTGACGAAGATGTTGTCCAGAACGCCATGGCAACTGCTATGCGACGTTGGAATAGGCTTGACGTAGCATTTCTCAACGCCGGGATCATTGGCGCTCTCGGCTCCATTACCGAGACTACGGTTGCCGAGTGGGACGCCACCTTTGCTTATCTCGTTCGTTCCGTATTCCTGGGGATTAAGCACGCGGCAACACACATGCGTCCGAGGCGGTGTGGCTCAATCATTGCCACCGCGTCTGCATCGGGCTTGAGCGCTGGCGGTGGTGGCCATGCCTATTCGGCAGCAAAAGCTGCGGTAATCAACTTGGTGAAAAGTGCTTCGCTAGAACTTGCTCGCGATCGCATTCGCGTCAATTGCGTTGCCCCCGGCTTGATTTCCACGCCGCTCGTGCACGGCGGCAAGGAAGAAAAATTTGCGCAACTTCTCGGTCGACAGCCCTGGCCAGACAGTGGCATGCCGGAGGATATTGCTGGCGCTGTCGCCTATCTTGCCTCAGATGACTCGCATTTCATGACCGGTGCCACGATGTTGCTCGATGGCGGGTTGCTAGCCAACGGCGCGAACGTCTGGGGAAAGGAATGTCCGGTCTTCCAGGGGACTGGCATCAACCTCGGGACGACCGGGCAAGGCGCCAAACGCAAGGACTCGGAGGCGTAACCCGCACTCCCAGGGCGCGAGCCGATGTCGTTTTGGCTTCCTTAGACGGCGTAGCCGCCGTCTACCATGAGGATTTGGCCGGATACGTAACTCGCTTTGTCCGAACTCAGAAAGGCCACCACGCCGGCAATTTCCTGGGCGGTCCCCAGCCTATTCAAGGAAATGTACTCTTTCGACTTTTCAATGAATTTTTCGTCGAAATCGCCACTGGCCACCAACTCGTGATACATGCCATCGGTGATCACGCCGACGCCGACACAATTGGCGCGCACACCAAAACGTCCTTCCTCTGCCGCGACACCACGCACCACCGTTTCGATGGCAGCTTTCGGGGCGGCCGAAAGTATGTCGGCTTTGGCATAGCGCCGAATAGCCGGTGTTGCCAGAGAAACCAGAGCGCCCTTGGTCTGGCGCAAGTCTTTGATGGTCGCTCGAATAAGATTGAAGCAGCCAAACACGTCGGTGCCGACCTTCTCTGCAAAGAAATCGGGGTCCATCTGGCTGATGTGCCGCAGGGGGAAAGATGGCCCCGCCGCATAGACAACGGTATGGATTGCCCCGAATTTCGCTCGAACGTCGTTGACGAAGCGGACGACCGCCGCCGCATCTGAAAGATCCACCTGATCGAAGTGGGTCGCTTTACCGAGTGACACAATATGTTGTGCCACCTTAGCAGCGGATTCCTTATTGCGATTATAGGTAAGGGCGACATTGGCGCCGGCAATAGCAAGTTCCTTGCAAATCTCTCTGCCGATACCGCCAGAGCCACCCGCCACTATGGCGACGCCATTTTCATATCTTCTCGCACCCAGTGCATTCATATCGATCCCCGCTTTTCAACGACCGGCTATTTCAATGCGTCACGAAGCTTGTGCTTTTGAACCTTCCCTGATGGCGTCATCGGCAATTCAGTGACCGCAACGACTTGCCGGGGTATCTTGAAGCGAGCGATCTTGCCGCGGCAAAATTCTTCCACATCGGCAAGACCAATAGCTGCACCCTGGGCGAGCACCAAAAAGGCCGCGGGAATTTCTTGCAAACGTGGATCCGGATAGCCGACAATGGCCGCTTGCATAACGCCGGGTATTTGCAGCAACAGCGATTCGATTTCCGCGGGCGAAACATTTTCGCCGCCGACTTTGAGCATATCCTTGTAGCGCCCGACAAAACGGAAATGGCCGTCTTCGCGAATGATTCCGGCGTCGCCGGTGTGAAGCCAGCCGTCCGCATCCATGGCTTCTTTCGTCGCGGCCGGATCATCGTAATAGCCGATCATGTTGCTGGCACTACGGACGTAGACTTCGCCTTGTTCGCCACTTGGCATATCCTCGCCCGTCTCGGGGTTGACGATGCGAATCTCGACGCCGAGTAACGAATAACCAGAAGCCCGCGTGCGCTGGTCCAAATTGGCGTCAAGCGCACTTTGCGTGACCCCGCTCCACGTTTCTGTTAACCCGTAGCCCGCCACGGTTGGACATAGTTGTTCCTGGGTGGCAATGGCCACAGCGGCGACATTTTCGAGACCGGTCGCAAAGTTTCCGACCCGCAAACTGCTGGTGTCCACCGCCGGGTTGCGCTGCTTCGCCGCCATCAACTCGCGATAATGCGTGTCGAAGCCGTGAAGAATCGTCACTTTCTCTTCAGCGATCAAACGCAGCGATTGTTCCGCATCGAAGGTCTCCGTGAGGATCTGCTTGGCGCCGGTCAAGATGCTTTGCATGACGATGTAGCCAAGCGAGTAAAGATGGAACAGTGGCAGGTAGTTGAGCAAAACATCCTTGAAGGTAAACCCCATGAGGGCGGCTCGGTAAGCGCATCGCTGTATGCCGGCGTGACTCAACATCACGCCTTTGGGATGCCCCGTCGTTCCCGAGGTATACATGATGATGGCGGCATTGTCCGGATTTACCTGGGCTGCACGAGTGCCTACTGCACCCTCTTGGACCTGCCGTTCACTTTTCAGAAAGTCAGCCCACTGCCAGACAGCTTGCACCTGGGTCTCGTCAAGCGCGACAACGCGTCTTAAATGCGGGTATGCCGACGAGTGCACTTCATTGCTGCCACTGACTTCAATCTTTCCCAAAACGTCCAAGACCAGCGCGAGGTAGTCGGTTTCACCCGCCCGCCCGACGGTAAACAGCGTGGTGCACTTGCTTTGCCGCAACGCGTAGGCCAGATCGAGAGCCCGATAGCGCGTATTGAGCGGAAAGACGACAGCGCCGACGCGAATAATCGCGTAGAACAAGTAGAGAAATTCTGGCCGCGCCGTTACCAACAGGGCAACATGTTCACCGGCTTGGACGCCGCTGGCCATCAGCGCGCGCGCCACCCGCTCGACTTCTGCGTCGAACTGGCGATAGGTCCAGCGCTGATCGCGAAATACTAGTGCTTCGCGCTGTCCCCACTGCGCTGCCGCCCTTGCCGGGAGGTCACCTATCGTTTGCTTGGGAAACCAGTCAGCCATAGCTTTACTCCTACGCCAATTCTCCGGATTGGCAATGCCTGCTAAGGGCAGCCAACTGCAAAAAACAATTTCCCGCGACCTGCTGCGCCCGCACCACCAACCGACATCATTAAATTGCCAGCCGCATCCGTGCAGCAATGTTGTTTCGCTGCATATTCGAAGATCCGCCGATGATCGGCATGACAGTCATGTCCCGCACATAGCGGGCCATGTCATATTCCTCCGAGCAACCATACGCGCCCATAACCTGTTGGCAGGCGATCACGATGTCCATGCATGTATCGGCGACAAAAAGCTTCGCCATCGAGCTTTCTACGGCGCATTCGCGGCCCTCTTGCGCAAGCCAGGCGGCGTGATAAAGCATATGTTCACACGCGCGCAACTTGGTACGTACCTCAACGAGCGCATGACGTATTGCCTGGTGCCCCGAAATCAGCTTGCCAAATTGCTTTCGCTCCTGTGCATATGACCAAGCGTCTTCAACAGCAGCTCGAGCAATCCCAAGCGCGAGCGCCGCAACTTCAAGCCGTTCGATGTCGAGAGCAGGCCCTACAAGCTTCTTCCAACCGCAATTCCAGTCATCAGGCCCACCGACAATGTTGCTTGCGGGTATCTCGACATCCTCAAAAATTACATCTGTCGTATGGGTGTACTGCAAGCCCATGTGGCCGACATCATGAATCGTGATTCCGGGAGTATTGGGCTCAATAAGAACTAGGGAAAGATTTTTGTATTTCGGTGCGTCGGCGCTGGACTTCACAAGGCAATAAAGATAGTCGGCGTCGCGCGCGCCGGTACACCATCGCTTCGTCCCATTGATCAGAACAGACTTGCCACCATTGATCAGTCTTGCCGATGTCTTGACCTCTGCCAAATCGCCACCGACATCGGGTTCGCTCAAACCGTAGGCAAACAGTATCTGACCAGAAGCTAGCTTTGGCAACAGGCGACGCTTTTGTTCTTCTGACCCGCTTTCCGTAATATTCAAGCCCCCGTAAAAGGCGCCATGGATGTACGGACCAGCGATCGCTGTTCCGCGCCGCGCAAGCTCCTCTATGACTACAACCGCTGCCACTACATCGCGGCCCAAGCCGCCATATTCTTCCTCGACGGTCAATCCAAAAACGCCGAGGTCCGCTAGCTTAGCGACAACATCCCGCGGAAAGGTACACGCCTTCTCCCACGCCCGTACTTTTTCACGAGGCATTTCAGCTTCAATAAAACGCTGGAGTTGCTGGCGTAAAAGAACGATGTGCTCGGGCTCATCTTGAAAATACATCGGAATTGTTCCTCTTCTCGGCGGTTATGCGGCCTCGACTGCAGAATTGGCAAAAGGCGTCACCCAGAACAGTGAGTCGACTTCGTTTCTAATCATGCGTAGAATATCTTGCACGAGCTAAGGCGTCAAGAGGCCCGCGGGTTATTCGCGCACCAGAGTTTTCGGCACGGGGAGGACAAATCCAATGGCACCGATAGGACAGAATGGCGAAGCACTGGTTTCCGTTGAGGTTGCTGGAGCGACCGCAACAATACGTTTGCAACGACCGCCTTTCAACCAATTCAACGAAGCCATGCTGCGGCAGCTAGATGCAGCAATCGCTGCGATCGAGGCCGATGGACAGATTAGCGTCGTGCGCATTTCCAGCAAGCAGCGGGCATTTTCCGGTGGCGCGGATCCTGCGATGATGCAGAGCCTTGTGGGCTCAGCAGGTGGTGCCACGAAGATGATGGATATCGTCACCTATTGGCATAAAGTCAATGACCGACTTGCTGCTTTGCCGGCGATCACGATTGCCGAGATTGCCGGTCATGCGTTTGGTGGGGGCTTTGAACTCGCCCTGGCTTGTGATTTGCGAGTCGCGCGCGAGGATGTCAAGCTTGGGTTGCCTGAAGTGAAAGCCGGCCTGCTGCCTGGGGCAGGTGGCACACAACGGTTAACCCGCCTCTGCGGACCCGGCGTTGCGTCGCGCTTAATCTTCGGGGCGGAGCTCGTTAATGGGAGGGACGCGGAGCAGCTTGGGCTCGTCCAATGGGCAATGAGTGACGATAAACTCGTCGAATTTGTGGATTCACTCGTTGGCCGCATCAGCGCGCTTTCCCCTGCCGCGTTACGTCAGTCAAAAGCGTGCATCCGAGAGGCATGTCCGTTGCGGCCAGAAGGAGTGAGGGCTGAGATAAGCGGAATCGGCACGCTAATGACCACGAGCGAGGCAGCGCAAAACGTCTTCTCATTGTAAAGAGGAAGCGAGAACGGCTCTCTTTAATCCGTTACTCCGAGTAATCCATCAAGGATAAGTTGCGTCTGGGTAACGAGAGCGCAAAGCTTTCCGTCAGAATTTTTAATTGCCGTTTGCCAGACCATCGTTGTACGTCCTCGATGTAGCGGCTGGGTTTCGGCAACGACTTTCATACCTGCTCTCGCCGAAGAGATAAACTTGGTGGTCGATTCAATAGTGGTTGTGTGCTTGCCAGCAGGCAAGTTCAGCACGGTCCCCATCGCTCCCAAAGTGTCTGCCATCGCCATGTACAGGCCGCCGTGCATTCTAGACGGGGTGCAAAATTCGGGGCGAACAAGAAGTTCTGCAACTATTCTTTCTCTACCGAGTTCCGTAATCCGGATTCCAGACAGGCCTCGTGATAGGGGCTCGAAGGCCTTTTGCGCGTCGACGATATCGTACATTCTCACCCCATCTTTCACTTGCCATGCCATTAATGTCGCGAGACTCACCGCAGTCGACCGCGGGCGATATTTCTATAATTTCGTCAAAACTTGGCGATAAAGATCCGGGGCGCTTTGCTGAAATGCGTTTGGCAGGCATTCATCGAGAATCTCGGCCACGCGGCGATCAATCAGGCTTTCTACGTGGTAGCGCAAACGAGAGCGAGCGAGGTCGCTTGGAGCAATATGCGTCGCCACCCAAGACATGTGATCATCGATTGATTTCGATACGCTCGCCAAATCTCCGCCCTCGGCGGACGCGAGCAGGACCGGGGGGTGCCAGCCACCATCGGGTATATCCCTGAGGTGCAATGTCTGCATGAGTTCAGTTTGTACTTTCTGGGCTCCTGGCAAGTCAGATTTATTGACAACAAAGATGTCAGCCATTTCTAAGATTCCAGCTTTCATGGCTTGAATCTCATCACCAGCCCCGGGGACCAAAACAAGAACTACCGTATCTGCTACCGAGCGAATTGTGTAGTTGACCTGCCCAACCCCGACCGTTTCGATAATTATTTCGCCGAGCCCATACTGCTCCATAGTGAATAAGAGATCGGCAATGTTGTCCACCAGCCCGTCATATGCTCGCCGGCTCGGCATTGAGCGAAAGAAGAGCCGGCTATCGGAGACACCTCCCCCCATACGAATTCGGTCGCCAAGAATTGAGCCTTGGGAGATGGGGCTACTAGGATCCACGGCAAGGACGCCAACGTAATCCGCACTGGCTAATCTGTTCAGCGCCAGTCGAGCAATAAGAGTGCTCTTCCCCGCGCCCGGAGGACCAGTGACGCCAATTCGCTTTGCCGCAGGTTTAGACGCCGTTGAAACAATGCTTCTGAGAATCTCCTCAACAGAGGCGTTGCCAATGCGAGTTAAGGCTCGCCCCAGGGCTGCGCGATCAAGTTGTGATCCTGCGTCGATTTTGTTCATGCGATAAGTTTCCAATTTGTCTTGTTGCTTTGCAAAAAAGAGGGCTTGACATCCGCTTCTCGATCGATTCTAATGTTATTTAGAAATTAGTGCAAAGGTTCGTCCCTTCGTCGGTTTGGCGTTCATTTGCACCATCCCCTATCGAGGTGATCAGCGGAGTTCTGTGATGAGTAGTGATGTCTCCCAGGCAATTGCCGTTAGTCAACAAGTCGCTACAGGCGATGAAGAAACTTGGTCCGGTATACCTTGCAAGGAGGTTTATGGCCCTGAAGACCAGCGCGGCCAGGTCTATGGCGACAACGTATCCGACCCTGGGACCTTCCCTTTTACACGAGGGATCCATCGGGACATGTATCGAGGTCGCGTTTGGACGAAGCGCGAGGTCTGTGGATTTGGCTCTGGGAAAGATACAAATGGTCGGATAAGGTATCAGCTGCAACACGGTGTTACTGGCCTCAGTATCATCGGTGATAACAATGGCTCACTTGGCATAGATGCTGATCACCCAATGGGGATCAACGATGTAGGCATGCAAGGTGTCAGTGTCAGTTCATTGGCCGACTTCGAAGCACTTTTTGAAGGAATCCCGATCGATCAGATTAGCGTAGCTTTTGATCGAGCGGGTCTTGATTGTCTCGCATGGATGGCGCTCTACAATGCCCTGGCCGAAAAGCGCGGCATAGATAAGAAAAAGCTGCGCGGCACCATACAAAACGACACGCTGCATTTCCAGTTCTGTGGCTTTGGCAACTCATGCCCAGTCGATTTGGGGCTGAAGACTGCCGTTGACATCATCGAGTACTGCACAATTCACATGCCCAATTGGCATACGGGCAACGTTAACTTGTATGACCTGCGCGAGACTGGGATCGACGCACCGCAGGAGGTGGCTTTCGGTCTCGGATGTGCGATCGAGTACATAAAGGAGGCTATAGCGAGAGGGCTTGACGTAGATAGTTTTGCTTCCCGTCGTAGCTTCTACTGCTCTGCCCATGTCGATATCTTCGAAGAAGTCGCGAAGCTGCGAGCCGCAAGACGCATGTGGGCTCGCATTATGCGGGATCAATTCGGTGCAAAGAATCCAAAATCGATGCACTTTCGTTTTGGTGTGCACACCGCCGGCGTTTCCTTGCAAGCCCCGCAGCCGTTGAACAACATTGTCCGAGTTGCATATGAAGCCTTAACAGCGGCACTTGCCGGGGCACAGTCAATTCATTGTTGCTCGTACGATGAACCAATCGGATTGCCCACGGAGGTGTCACAAACGATCGCTTTGCGCACGCAACAGATGCTTGCGCACGAGTCTGGCGTCACCCGCGTTGCCGATCCTCTCGGCGGCTCTTACTACGTTGAGGCACTGACCAACCAAATTGAGGAAAGAGCGCTCCAGGTATTGGAAACGATCAAAGAGCAAGGAGGAATGGCAGAAGCTATTCGCTCGGGTTGGGTCTCATCCGAGATCGATAAGGCGATGCTTCTGCGGGAAGAAGAACTAACCAGTGGAAAGAAGACAATCGTCGGCGTTAATGTCTATCGACAACCGCAGGAAGATAGCACGCCTGGAGGCTTGCATACCGCCCCTGAAATGCAGGGTCAAGTGCTTGCCGAAGCAGTACGTCAGCTTCGCGCCAGCCGCGATAACAAGGCTGTCACCAACGCATTGCGGCACTTGTATGCCGAAGCAAAACGCGGCAAGCAGAATAACTTGATGCCGGCAATGATCGCAGCTGCTCACACTTACGCGACGGTTGGTGAGATGCTTGGCACAGTCCGGCACGCATTTGGTTATTCCTATGATTGTTTAGATCAGTTGCAACTTCCCCCGGAGATTGCTGTATGAAGTTACCAAGCTCGTCACGAAATTCACAGCCCCGCATCCTTCTCGCAAAGACCGGGCTTGATGGTCATGACCGCGGTATGAAAGTTGTAGCCGTATTCCTTCGTGATGCGGGAATGGATGTCGTCTACATGGGCGTTCACTGCACGACGGAGGCCATTGTTCGTGCCGCAATCGATGAAGACGTCGATGTGATCGGCCTATCAAGTCTTGGTGGGACCCATATCCCTTACAGTAGAGAACTGATCAGCCAACTTACCAAAGACGGTCGATCGGAGATCGCCGTTGTTATCGGCGGAACCATACCAGTTGAGGACATTCCCGCACTCGAAGCAATGGGCGTGCGTGCAATAGTCCGCCCTGGCACTCCCCGCGAGGAAATCGTTTCCACCATTTCCAGTGTCGTCGCCCAGAGCAGAAGTGTGCGGGCGGATCGCGAAAGTGTGGCCAAGGCATAGCGGTCATTCGCTCACGCAGGGCAGCGGATTTTCCGAGCATAGCGCCGCGGAAGCGCCGTGGTGAAAGCCGAGTCGGCGATACCGACGAACGTTAGGAGACCAAAGATGGCCAAAAGGGAAGACTACACACCGGAGCGCTTGGCAGATCGCGCCCAGATCCAGGACTGCGTGTACCAATGGTGCCGCGCCGTTGACCGGCTTGATTTGGAAGCCATACGGGGCTGTTTCCATCCGGGGGCGGTCGACAACCACGGCCCCTATCAAGGTGATATCGAAGGTTTGATCAACTGGATCCGCGATCGCCATCAGGCAATCACCTTTTCGATGCACTCGGTAAACAATATGTTGATCGAATTTGCCGGGCCTGATGCCGCTATCGCCGAGAGCTATTGCACTGCCATGCAGCGTTACCCTGCCGAAGCCAAGGAGGCGTTGAAGCAATTGACTGCCGGGATGGCCGGCAAGCCTGGGACTGGTATAGACATGATTGCCTGCTGCCGGTATGTCGACCGCTTCGAACGGCGCAACGGTGAATGGAGAATTTCTGAACGCCGCGTTGTTTTTGATTCAACGATGATGTACGAATTTCCCGCAGACGGAGCAAAGATGGGGGAAACGTGGACCGTCGGCAAGCGCCGCAATCGTGCCGATTTCGTATTTGAGGCTCGCGCAAAGGCCGGCATCCGAGCGTAATAATGCGCTTCCTTTCAATGGATGACTGCAATTGGCGGCGGAGCGGCCCCACAATTCTCCGTGTCCAGTGACCGGTAAATGGCGTCAAATGCCGTTGGATGGGCAGCGGATCTTTCGCTTTTTCGTAACCGATCGAATGCCCGCTTTCGGCGATGAACTTGCAGCGTACGACGGCTATGGAGCAAATATGCCGATGACTGCTTCTATGAGGCTGTCTGTCAAGGCCCCCGACCGTTAAATACGCGTCTTTGAATTTTGTGAATGATCACCTCCTTGTATTGATGGCCTCAACGCATTTCGCGTCTGGTCGGGGTCAAGTGCGGGCTGCGTTTTTGCAGCCCGGCGCAGCGTACGCTTGACGCCGAGCTGACGCCAATAAGCTTGCCAATGGCTGTGGGCGCAGTATTTCGGCGCGCACAGCCATAACGACTAGGAATGGCGTCGTCATCAACAATCAATGCTCCGATTGGCCCACTCGCGCAAGCCGGACGCAGGTGAGATTCCCAGGTCGGGGTGTAGAACGCGCCAAGTCCGTTGCTCGGGCCAACTTCTATCCGTGCCGGCACGCAGCCGGTCACCACATACCGCATGCGCATGAAGCGCCGGGGCGACACCCGCAATTATCAACGCGCCCCATCTGTGGGCACGGTCGCCGGCTGGCGACCCGCAGTCACTCCGGGCGCGTTGACCTTGGATTCTCATTTCTGCATTCGTACCGTGTGCTGTGGCTATCAAGCTACCTCAATTATGCAATCGCTTTGAGTCGCGCCCCTTCGGGGATGACTCCGTCCTGCAGATAGCGCCACAGGGCAATGACCAGCCGTCTGGCCACGGCCACAATGCCGATGCGGCGTAGGCGCTTGCCACCCTGCGCGAAGCGTTTGGCAAACCATTGGCTCAAGGTACTCTCCGGCTGGTAGCGCAGCCGGCACCATGCGAGTTCCACCAGCAGGGATCGCACCTGGCGGTTACCGGCTTTGGAGATGCCTTGTTCAGTCTCACTCTCCCCGCTGGCGTAGGGCGTCGAGGTGAGTCCGACACAGCCGGCCACCTGGCGCCGGTTGCGAAAGTTCCGCCAACTAAAGAGCTCCTTGTCGAGGAGCCAGGCGCTCCGCATGCCAACGGCAGAAAGCTGCATCAGCCGCGCCACTTGTGGCTCACGACCGGCCTTAATCGCCTCGCGTTGGCTCGCTTCGATCGCCTGCATCTGTTTGCGCACTAGGGCAAGCCGCTCACACTAGTCGACGACAATTATCTTGACCGGTCGACGACAACTATCTTGGCCGGTTGGACCGCCAGCCCGGGAAGATCCGGAAGCGAGGGTTACAGTGACCTCTGACGACAAGCGTTGGGGGAAGCG
>Ga0172380_10002150_pt1 | contig 31628 bp, 25 predicted proteins | sample Leawe162metaG_FD_119747 | JGI IMG/M metagenome (GOLD analysis project Ga0172380, IMG submission 119747) | Leachate microbial communities from a municipal landfill in Southern Ontario, Canada - Leachate well 162 metaG | ecosystem: Engineered > Solid waste > Landfill > Unclassified | place... | reverse complement strand
TATAGAGCTGCTTCAGCTGTCCCAAGGCCATCGGCAAAGTGCCCGCTAAAGTATGCCCGTGCCAAACCGTATGCACGTCTAAGTCCGGTCCGAAATCGGTCAGAGCCGCAAAATACAGATTGTCCACTCGCTCGATAGCGGGCATATCATCATTCGACGCGCAATTCTTGCTGCAAGCCACGAAAAGTTTGGAAAATTGTCTGGCCCGATCAGAACGCAGATTGAAAAAAATCATACCGTCATCCGGTGCCAATTTAGCCACAGGAGCATTTCCATCACAAATGACCGTCGGCAACAGATATTCATCCGTCAGTCCCGCCGCGTACGCTTTTTCGATTGCCTCTTCCGGACTGTTTGCCATTTCTCCGCGTGAAAAAGCGATTGCTTCATATGCCATTATCAATCTGTCCCAATTCTTAGAACGATCCATCGCATAAAAACGGCCGGAGAGAGTCGCGATGCGACCGATGCCCTCTTCCTTGATGATATCTTGAAAATGTTTCAGATGAGTCTTGGCACTCCGCGGATATGAATCTCGGCCGTCCGTAAACAGATGGCAAAAAACTTCTTTCGCTCCGTTTTTCTTGGCCAATTTCAAAATAGCGCGGAAATGGTCCGGATCGCTGTGCGGGCTGTCATAATCTCCCATCAGCCCCATCAAGTGAAGCTTGCTGCCGCAATTACGCGTATGATGCGCCGCTCCAACTAGGACCGGATTGGTGAAAAAACTGCCATTCTCGATGCTTTCGGTGATATAATAGGAATCCTGATGCACGATACGTCCCGCGCCGATATTCATATGACCCGCTTCCGACCCACTCATCTTATCATCTTCTAGTCCCACGTCCTTCCCCGTCGCCCCCAACTGCGTGTGTGGATACAACTCGAACAGCCGATCCAATGTCGGTCGCTTGGACAGCGTAATGGCATTATACTTCGACGGCGCGGCTAGACCGTAACCGTCGAGAATAACAAGTAGTGTAGGTGATTTCTGCTTGGGCATAAATGTCTGAACCACTGATTAGCACGTAATTATCCTGATTACACTGAATTGAAATCAGGATGACAACGAGCCGTAACCAATTATAAAAAATAAATTAACTATCAAGCTCAGTAATAAATTTCGAGCAATAAATTCATGTGGAATCATGTGCAAATCAGTGAGAATCAGTGGTTCTAACTTCTTCTTCTATCCGTAGCAACCGATTATATTTACAAATTCTCTCTCCGCGCGACAGCGATCCCGACTTCATATACTCCGCGCCGACGCCCACCGCCAAATCTGAAATGAAATCATCCGTCGTTTCACCTGAGCGGTGCGAGATGACGATTTTCATTTTGTTCTTCTGGGCCAATTTGATGCAATCGATCGTTTCCGTAAGCGAACCGATCTGATTGACTTTGATGAGCACTGCATTACACGCTTTTTCCGCAATGGCCTTTTCCAATCTTTTGACATTCGTCACGAGCAAATCGTCCCCGATAATCATCGCCCGCCCGCCGATCTTAGTGTTCATATTGCGCCAGCCCTCCCAATCTTCTTCATTCAGTCCATCTTCCACGGAAATGACATGGTATTTCGCAATCCATTCATTGTAGATGTTCACCAGCATTTCGCGAGTTAGTGACGGATTTTCGGGTTTAAAAACATAGCGATCTTCGTCTTTTTCAAAAAATGAATTGGCCGCCGCGTCAATGCCGATGGAAGCTTCCGCACCTTTTTTATACCCAGCCTTCTCAATGGCCGCGCAAATTTTTTCCAGTGCTTGCGCGTTACTTTCCAAATGGGGGGCAAACCCGCCTTCATCACCGACCGCCACGCTATAGCCTTCGCTTTCCAAGATGCTCGCGAGCGTATGGAAAATTTCACTACCGGCGCGCAATTGTTCTTTGAAAGTTTTGACGCCGTTGGGCACCAATTTATATTCCTGAATGGCCAAGCCAGAATCACTATGTTTGCCGCCGTTTATGATATTGAACATTGGCATCGGCAAAGTGAATTTCTTACCGGAAAATTTATACGTTTTTTTGATATAAGCATAGAGAGGCATGCCGGCATCCAGCGCCGCCGCGCGCGCCACTGCTAATGATACGCCCAGAATGGCGTTCGCCCCCAAACTGGATTTATTTTCTGTGCCGTCCAATTTGATCATCGCCTTATCAATTTTTTGTTGCTCACTCACTTCCATCCCGACCACCAATTCCGCGATTTTCGTGTTCACATTTTCCACGGCGGTGAGAACGCCTAACCCCCCATAACGCGTGGCATCATTATCTCGCAGCTCCAACGCTTCATAAGTTCCGGTGGAAGCCCCGCTTGGCACCGCGGCTGAAGTCTTGATACCATTTTCCAATTCAATTTCCACCTCCACCGTCGGATTGCCCCTCGAATCCAAAATCTCCCGCGCGAATATTTTTTTGATTTGTGACATATTTTTTATTATTCTAATCTTTCTTACCTCCTCCATTATATCACAAGCTAAAAAAAGAAAAAATGCCCATTTCCCTTTCTCTCGTACTCGAGAGAGATGTCTGATGTAATCATCAGACAGAGAGGGCATTGTGGTCACGAGTTCACAAAAACTCTTCGGTCTTTAGAGATACTCCTTCTAAATTTTCATCTACTTCATTTGCACTTCCCACTACACACCTAGTGCTTCAATCCCTGGCATCTCCGCCCCGCCCAAGTAATCGAGCATCGCACCACCGCCGGTCGACACGAATGAGACGCTGTCCATCGCGTCATTTTTCTCCAAGATTTCCAAAGTTTCGCCGCCGCCGACCAGAACAAATGCGCCGCTGGCCAGAACAGCCTGCAAAATTTCATTGGAACTGACCGCGTAGCGCGGGTCTTCAAATTTTCCCAGCGGTCCATTCCACACGATCGTTTTGGCCGTAGCAATGATTTCCTTGAACTTTGCCACAGTGGCCGGACCAATATCGAATCCGCCGTCGACAAAATCTGTCGGCAGGATGACTTTGTCAGAAAAGGTCATCTTCTGCTCAATGGCCTCATTGGCAATTTTGCCGCCCACCAAAATGTGATCATATTTTTCTTCGAAGAATTTGATGACCGGCAGTTTGGTTTCAATCTTGGCTCCGCCGATGATAGCCACGGCCGGCGCAATCGGATGATCTTTGACGATCGTCATCTCATGGACTTCTTCTTGCATATTGAAACCGGCATAGCTCGGCAAAAATTTCGTTATGCCGGTGATCGAAGCATGATCACGATGACAAACACCAAAAGCATCATACACAAAAATATCAAAATTCTCCGCCAATTTTTTGGCAAACTCGGGATCATTTTTTTCATCGCCGGCATAAAATCTTACGTTCTCCAAAAGCAGAGCGCCTTCATTCAGGTTTTCTAAGGCGGTCGTCACCTTTTCTCCGATGCAATCCGGCACGAAAGTGATCCTGTCTCCCAGAATGATCTCCGCGTCCGGCGTCACCTGATCCAGCGAAAATTCCGGATCAACTTTTCCGTCGGGCCGCCCCAGATGAGAAATCATCACTACTTTGCATTTTCTGGCCAATAAATAATCCAGCGTTTCTTTGGCCGCCGCAATTTTGAAAGTTTCTTTCACTCGTCCTTTTTCGATGGCCACATTGAAATCCACCCGCAAGAGCACCTTCTTGCCCGCCACATCAGTTTCCTGCAACTTTCTTATCTCCATATCCTTTATGCTTAAATTTTTTTAAATTATTATCGATGTATGTGTCCCGCTCCCAAAATCCCGATGATCAGCCCGAGAATGGCCATCACCATCGTGAAGATCCACGCGCGCATCGTCACCTTGGTTTCCGGCCAGCCCTTGGCTTCGAAATGATGATGGATGGGTGCCGCCAAAAAAACCTTACGATGGAAAAAACGCTTGCTGGTCATCTGGATGGCCGCCGAACCGGATTCAATGACATAAATGAAAACTATTATGAAAAGCACCAACGCAGAATTGGTCAACATCGCAATCACCCCTAATGTTACGCCCAATGACACCGCGCCCGTATCTCCCATAAAGAAGCGAGCGGGATAGATATTAAACCAGAGAAAGGCCAAGAGCGCGCCAGAAAGCGCGGCGCAAAAAGCCGCCAAGTCAATCTTGTTCTGCGTAAAAGAGATCAGAGTGAACGAACTGAAGGCGATGAGCAAAATTCCGCCGTCTAGGCCGTCCAAGCCGTCCGTTTCATTGGAAGAAATGGCCGTGAAAAGAATGATGAAGATAAAAACTGGGATATACCAGAAGCCGATGGAAAAATCTCCGATGGCAGGAATATGAATCTCGTCCCAACCGAGTTTATAGTAAAACCATACCGCACCCAAAATGGAAATAACGATCAGCCATCCGAAGCGCGTCAGAAAGCGCATCCCTCCACCCTTGTTCTTCCCGACGCCTTTGATGCTCATCCAGTCGTCCACCAACCCCAAAATTCCAGCCGCAATCAAAGCGAAAAGCGGCAACCAGACTTCTTTGCGGCTCAAAAAATCCAAGCGGGCCAAAAATCTTATTCCCACCCAGCCGGAAACATATGGCAGGACATAATGCGAAACGAGGACGAGGACTAAGACGGAAAACCACACCAATACCCCGCCCATCGTCGGCGTACCTGACTTATGTTTGTGCATCGCACTGACAAAAGTCAGCTTTTCGCCCGAGACGGAATTTTCCTTGATCTTGATTCCGATCTTATATTTATACAAAAAATGCGTCCAGACGGGCGTCAAAAAAAACGCCAGGACAAACGCCAAAAAACCTGTCACTAAAACTTTCAACACATTGACCACTTCCGGAATCGTCTGCACCTGAGAAATATCCATAAATTTTTGACTAAATTATTTCCATTCATAATTAGCGAAAGTCCACGCCACCAAAGTTTTCATATCCGTCCAACGATTTTCATCGTTCAATATCACCGCCACTATCCGGTGACGCCCTGTCGGATCAATGGCTGCCAGAAGCAAAGATTTTCCGGCCATAGGGGTGAAACCGGTCTTGCCGCCGAGACAATCCGCCATCTGTTCCAAAAGCATATCGGTGTTTTTCAATTGATGTACCAACTTTCCATCCATCGAAGACACTGCCGCCTCCTTCGTCCTCATTATATCCCAGATCAATTCATGCTTCAATGAATAGGCGGCGATCCGCGCGATGTCATAGGCGGACGAATAACATTGGTCTTCTTGTCCATCGATTTCCAGCCCCGATGAAGTGCAGAAATGAGTATCCTTGAGTCCGAGTTCCTTCGCTTTGGCGTTCATCATATCCACAAAATTCTGACTGGTCCCTCCGACATGGACCCCCAGTGCCGTGGCGGCGTCATTGGCACTATCAAGCAGCATTGCCATAAGCAGGCTTCGCACTGAAATTTTTTCCCCAGCGACCAATTTTTGACTGTTGCAAAAAACGCTGGTCGGACAACCGACCGTCGTTCCATAAACATTCAGAACCGCTGGCGTGATTGTCACTTCTTCATCCAAATCCTTCACGTTCTCCACCGTGAGCACGGCTGTCATAATCTTGGTGAGTGAAGCGATCTGGGTTTCTTTCCGACCATCGGAATATTCCAAGAGCGTCCCGCTGTCCACATCGATGACGACCGACGAACCGGACCAGATCTTCACGTCCGCATAATCCGGTTTTCTGGTCGGGATGAAAGCCGTATCGGCCGGCTGATCCAATGGAAAAAGATTCTGATTCTCAAAGCCTTGTGATCCGTCGCTGATACATTGACTGCCATCATCCGTTTTTTGGCTCGTGTCTCCGAGCACCTCAGCCGCCACCGGCGGCGTCATTTCTTGGCCAGTCGGAGCCGCAAGATGGCCATACATAAAAACCGGCAGGAAAGGAAGGACGAGGATGGAAAAAATAATGTTTAACATAAATGTCTGAACCACTGATTAGCACTGATTCACACGTGACTTCACTGATTTAAAAATTCATGTGCAATCAGGATAATCAGGTGAGAACCTGCCTGCCGTCCGCGACAGCGGGCGGGCACGGTCAGTGGTTCTGATTTAACTTTCTATGATGCTTTCTATCCGACTGTCTTGTGATAAAGTTTCAAAGTCTGGCAGTTTTTCCACATTCTCCAGTCCCATTTTTTTCAAGAAATCAAAGGATATCTTGTACAGATATGACCGGCCGTTCTTCGGGTCATCCATCCTTTCCAGAAGGCCGCGGAGCAAAAGTGCCCGCAACGTGAAACTGCAATTGACTCCTCGGATAGCCTCGATGTTGACCCGCGAGATCGGTCCGCGATAGGCCACGATAGACAACACTTCCAAAGCAGCCTTGCTGAGACCGTCTTGGATGCCGCTCTTGACCATCTCGGAAACAACTTCCGCATTGTCAGGCGCGGTCGCCATCTGCACCGCCTCTTCTTTTCTAACAATGACCATACCTCGACCAGTGGCGTATTCACCTTGCAGCACCACGATAGCCGCTTCCACTTCCGGCTTAGTCGCGTCCGTGATTTTGGCGATGCGCGAAATTTCCACCGGCTCACCGGCGATAAAAAGGATGCTTTCAATGGCTGATTTTAATTTATCTGGTTCCATACTTTAGAAGATACAAGAAACAAGATACAATGACCAAACAAATTTCAAACTTCAATGATCAATGACTGAAACCGGTTTGATTATTTGGAAATTGGTTATTGAATTTTGTTTGATGTTTGTTTCTTGATTATTGGTTATTATTCAAAAATATTTCCATCACTGACCCTTTAAGCTCAGACTTATTTCACTGAACAATTCTCCTTGTTCCACCTGCACCAATCGCTGTTTTACCATTTCCAGCATCGCCAGGAAAGAAATGATGACATCCACCTTATCTTTCGCATCTTCCACCAGGGAAGAGAAGGAGGACTGAATCTTTTCCCGCAGCATCCCCTCCAATTCATTGATGCGCTCTTCCAAGGTCACCACCTCATTCACGATTTCTTCCTGCAATTTTTCGATGATGGGAATTTCCGCCAAGACGGACATGAAATATTTTTTCAAATCATAAGCATTGATATCTTCCGGCGGATAGAAAATCGGCGCCACATTAGCAAAACCCTCCCGCGAATAGCAAAATCTTTTTTCCTCCGTCATATGCCCCAATTTAACTGCCGCCTCCTTGAATTTTTTATATTCTTCTAGCTGATAGGTCAGATCCTTGATCTCCTCCTCTTCTTCTTCGCTGAATTTCAAGGTCGGCAAAATAGCTTTGGATTTGATGAGGATCAATCTAGCCGCCACCGTCAAAAAATCCGCCATATGTTCCAAGTGGATGTCTTGATTGCTCCGGATGTGCTCCAGATATTCATCTGTCACTTTCGCCATGCTGAGTTCGGTGATGTCCAGCTTTTCCTTCTGGATCAGCTCCAAAAGAAGCTCCATCGGGCCCTCAAACTTGTCAGTTCTCACATGATATGCCATAGCTGCGCTGAAATTTATTTACTTCCCCATAATATCACAATTGCCGGGAGTTTCCAATATTATCTCACTCGCGCATTATTTCCGCCAAACCACAGTCAATTGTGTCTGCTCTTCGGCATAATTTCCAGCCTTATCATAGGCCCTGACCAGCATAATATACTTTCCATTAGGGATATCAGCGGGAATGAAATAATAATATTCATCCTGCTCTCTCCAGCTATTTTTGACGTGCCCCTGACTGTCCAAAAGCTCCACCTTGTAATAGCTAAGATTGGAATCGGTCGCATCGAAAGTAATCCGATCCGCTCGGCCTTTGGTAAGCGCGAGAGGAAAGGGCTGGTTAAAAGTCGGCTTTTGAGTATCTACCTTTAATTTAGCCTTATTCGTAGAAATTAGATTACCACTCTCATCGTAACGTTTAATCCTGAGCCAGTCCGAAAAACCATTCTTTATATTGATGAGCTTGTTCCAAGTGCCATCCGCCCCAACCTGGATAGTTTTCCACAGACTATTACCTTTGTATATCTTGACTGTACCATTAGTTAAACTATCGTTACTACCCTTGAAATCAAGCTTCTTTTTCCATGCATATATAGTATTTTTGAATTTGATGGTAGCCTTATTGATCTTAAGTTTAATGGCACCCAAAACAGTCTTAGATTTGATATCAAAACCGATATGATAGTCAACCATATCAACATTGCCGCTACCGTCGTCGCAGCGAACATAATAATCATAGCTATTGCTGTCCTTCAAATTAATAACAAGGGCTGAATGCGTGGTGCTGCCCGTAGTAGAAAACGTGTTCGGCATGACTGCATAGCTAGTGTTGGCCACCGTGGCATATTTGCAAGTAGCATTTTCATTGGTGGTAAGCGAAAGGGTGATTTGTGTTGTGTTCTTATCTAGTTCTCCGGAGGGCGCACCGTGAGAGAGGATTGGTGGTAACGTAACGCAATTGACTGCGACGTTGGTAACATCCGAGGTGAAGACTGTACCTGACCCGCCAGAGACGCTGCAGATTTGATTATTCGGTTGAGTCAATACAGTAATAGCGTAAGGACTGATAGCGTGGAGTGCGGTAGAAAAGACAAATGGTCCATCTGACGTTAGACTCAAATTATCTCCACTGTTATTTTGCAGAATTACTGTTCCCGTAAGTCCACTGACTGTGCCGCCAACTATATAGGTAGGCAAAGTGACTGTGACACTGCTACTGTAGCTGGCTGAAATATTATTGGCGGCATCTTTGACAAAAGCATACAGAGAATGTGTGCCTTCGGAAGAAAAGACATAGCTGGTTGGCACAGAAGAACTCCAGATGCAATCAGAAGCAGTATTGGTTTCACTGAGACAATAGTTTATTACAGCCACGTTATCTGAGGCCATAAACGTCGTAACTGGCACCAAAAGTGACGTCGCGGTCGTAGGAATGATGAAACTATCAATAGTAGGCAAAATTGAGTCGGCGCCATTTACACAGCTGACCGCCACGTTCGTAACATTGGTATTCACAACTGTACCGGCACCATTGGAAATGGTACACGTCTGACCGGCAGGTTGAGAAAAAACTGTGACATTATAAGCATAAGCGTTTTGGAGCGCGCTGGAAAAATTAAAGGCACCGTTCGACGATAAAGAAAGATTGTTTCCATTATTATTCTGCAACACTAACGTTCCGGTGAGTCCACTGACTGTTCCGCCGATTGTGTAGGTGGGCAATGTGATAGTGACTGAATCATTAGCACTGACTGAAACATTATTGGCCGCGTCTTTGACAAAAGCGTAGAGCGTGTGCGAACCATCAGAAGAAAAAATGTGATTAGTCGGTGCGGTAGGACTCCAAGAACAAGCGGCGGCATCATCCGTTTCACTGAGACAATAGCTCGTGACCCCAGTGTTGTCAGTAGCAACCAAGTTGATCGAACCAACAGAAAGCGAATCGGAAGCGGAAGGAATAGTGAAAGAAGTTATGCTTGGAGAAGTGGTATCTGCTCCAGCCACACAAGTTACGGAGATATTAGATATATTGGAAGAAGCCACTGTGCCGGCTCCATTTGCCACAGTACAATTTTGATTGTTAGGCTGAGTTGAAACTGTGACGTTGTATGCAGCTGCGCTTTGAAGAGGAACGGAAAAAGTGAAGGAGCCATCAGATGATTGGGTTAAATTGTTTCCTCCGTTGTTTTGCAAAACAAGCGTACCAGAAAGGCCCGAAAGAGTACCGCCGATTGTGTAAGTAGATGGAACTGAATCATTCAACTGATAGACATAGACATCATTAATTCCACTGGAATTATAAGCCATCACATACAAACGATTAGTGGTAGAATCAAAAGTCGCCCCTCTGACAACATGAGGAAAAGTGGTAGTGGCGCCATAGGCTCCACCCGGCAATGGATATGTCACTCCGGGAAATGCCCAATTACCAGCCGATGAAAAAGGCAAACCATCAGCCGATTTTGCTCCTTGGTATACGGCGCCAATATCATCTTCATTATAGATATAATAGGGAGTCCACATCCGACTGACTTCTGCTCCCCCACCCCTATACCATACTCCGCAAATGACATTACCACCGATTATCGGATTTCCCACCATAGCGGTCTTAAGGGTGATTTCATCCCCATTCACAGAAAGAACTGTCGGCATTTCAAACGGATAATGAGCCGGATCAGTGGCGCCATCAGATGCCACCTGCAAAACATCACCCGCCCTAATATCACCGATATCCGCCACAGTAAAAACTGATTTCGAAGTTTCGCTAGCTACTGTCGTTGCAGTATTACCTCCACCCGTAAGCGCAAAAGCCATAACTCCCTGCTTATTCTGACCTTCCACCCAAACACCATAATACGATTCGTCAGAAGTATTCCATTTATTACTTAACCCGAAATATCCAGGATCTCCTCGATAATTCAAGTCGTATATGCCCGCCGGCATATCCGCCCGTGACTGGCCGTAAAAATGAGACAGCAGCATCGTAGGCGGAGAGGACATGTATCCTTGATTGCTTTCTTGCGCCAAATTTGGAGCATGATCAAGAATTGAAAGAGCTGGCCCATTTGATGGAGGACCATTGCTTACTACTGATACGCCTCCCCCAAAACCAAGTGCATATTTCGTAACTCCGGAAAAATATTGCTGGGAAAAACCATCCGGAACCTTTAACATATTGAAAGCGTAACGGGTGCCATGCCCCCCACAAGCCAATTTAGTATCCAACCTCCATTCTCCAATGCCTGTCCCAGTATGAACAGTGTCATCCAACGTGGAATAACCGATTCCAGCATCTGTAGCACAAATATCACTAATTCCATTATCATAGCTTATGACCTTGGTCCAATACATCCGTTGATCCAGTTCGTCCCAAAACGGATTAGGCGGTGTTGCTCCACCGGAGATTCCGATAGCTGGTGGATTCACACCCCCATTAGGCATAAGATCGACTAACTTGTCCTGATATATATCGCCATAATTATAATTCAAAACAGTGTAAGCAAAAGGCGAATTGGCCGTCAAAGTCGTAGGAACTCTCATTTCCACCAAATTTCCCCTGGTCGCCCCTGTTCCGCTCATAACAGAATACAAAACAAGCCCACCGTTTTTATACCGATAGGTCAAGCCCTGCAAATAGGGAGTGGAAGATGGGGTTCTGAAGCCTCCTAAAAAAGTAAAGTCGCTCGGCGTAACAACACTCTTGGCAGAAACGCCTGACACCCAGAAAAACAATACACAGACTATGATCGATATTCTCAGCTTCATATACTATAATTATAGCATATTTTGCAATAAAATCACCTTTTTTTAATTTACGGCGTCAATCTCTTGACATCGCGCGGAAAAAGGATGACTTCCTTGATCGAATCGATGCCCAGGATCTTTTGCACGATCCTTTCCGAGCCAAGGCCCCAACCGCCGTGGGCGGGCATACCGATTTTGAAGATGTCGAGATAGGACGTGAAATCTTCCGGATTGAGCTTGTGCCGTTTGATGCTGGCCACCAGTTGATCATAGTTGTGGATCCGTTGCCCGCCCGTAGCAATTTCCACGCCTTTGAAGATCAGATCGAAACTTTCCGTGTATTGCGGGTCGGCACTCGGCATCGTGTAGAACGGCCGCGCGGAAGTTGGATAGTGTGTCAGGAAGATGAAATCAGAATTGTAAGTCTTTTTGGCCCACTCGGAAATCATCCGTTCGCCTTCCGGATCGATATCAATACCTTCAATCTCTTTCTTATATTCTTTCTTCAGAATATCTAGAGCTTCGGTGAGCTTGATGCGCGGGAATTGTTCCGGCGCCGCAATTTCCTCGATTTCATATTCCTTGAGGATATCCGTACAATTCTCCTCCACATCTTTTATGATCCGGCGCATCGTCTGCTGCAGCTGTTCCATAATATCGGAAAAATTCTCGATGAAACCCATTTCAGCGTCCAGCCCCACATATTCATTGACGTGGCGCGAGGTGAAATGTTGCTCGGCGCGGAAGACTGAACCGATTTCAAACACCCGTTCAAAAGCACCTACGCCGGCTTGTTTGTAGAACTGCGGACTCTGCGCCAAAAATGCCTCACGTTTGAAATATTTTATCTTGAAGAAATTCGCGCCGCCTTCGGTGGCCGCGCTCACGATTTTCGGCGTTTTGATCTCCAAAAATCCACTTGAGCGCATCGCCGCGGCGTATGATTCCAAGATCTGGGAATAGACCTTGAAAATTCCATTGACTTTCTTGTTCCTAAGGGCCAAGTTGCGATTGTCCAGAAGGGTCGGCAGATTGACATCCAGATCATGCTTGCTCGGATCGAAAGACAACTCGCCTTCCACCTTTGACACGATTTCCATTTTTTCAACTTCAATTTCCACTTGCCCGAGCGGATCCGCGTCCTTATTCTGTCCTCCAGGACGAGATTTGACCAAACCCTCAACATTAACCACAAATTCGCTGCGCACTTCCTTGCTCGCGGCATAAGCCTCGGCTTTGTCCGGAATGACCACCATCTGGATCATACCCGTTCGGTCTCGCAAATCGATGAAAATTAACTTGCCATGATCGCGTCTGACATTCACCCAGCCGGACAATTTCACTTGTTGGCCGATTAATTCTGGAGTTTTGGCAATCAATGTTCTGTTCATAGGTTTATATAGTTTTCTTATTTTTACGCTAAAATTTGATTTTCACCCATGAATTATAGCTTGAAATGCGAAAAAAGCAAGTCCAGCACTTCTTTTATGACCCACTCCGGCGTGGAAGCGCCGGCGGTCACTGCAATGCTTTTCACCTCGGAGAAATTTTTCAAATTTATCCCTGAGGCATTTTCCACGAAAAAAGTTTTAGGATTGAGCTTTTTGGAAATTTCAAATAGCCGAGTGGAATTGGCACTGGTGTCCGAACCGATAATGATGACCGCTTCATATTGACGAGCCAGTCTTTTCACTTCTTTCTGACGGTCATGCGTGGCATGACAGATGGTCGACAAAATTTCCGCTTGTGGTGCTTGGCTTTTCACAAACTCAGCCACTTCTTTGAAAAAATCTTCGTCTTGGGTGGTTTGTGAAATCACCGCCACTTTGGAAAAAGCAGCCACATCCACAGCGGAAAATTCCGATAGGTCTGAAATGATCTGGGCTTTTTTCCCTCCCCACTCATAGATCCCTTCCACTTCTTTGTGTTTTTTGTCGCCGACCAGGATAACTTCATAACCGCGCTTCCGAAAAACTTGCGCCAATCTTTGCACTTTGACCACTTTCGGACAAGTGGTGTCAATCACTTCAATCCCCTTTTTTTCAGCAACGGCAAAAATATCCGGTCCCGCTCCATGCGCCGTCACAATGAGCGTCCCGATGTTGCCATTTTCTGAATTTAGCAATTCCTCGAAGCTGATTTTCAGGATACCCTTATCCTCCACCTTTCTAGCCACGTCCGGATTGTGCACCAACGCACCCAGAATACACACCGGGTTTTTGACCGCTTCCATATCCAAATTGTTCACCATTTCATAAGCCCGTTTCACGCCATCGCAAAAGCCGGCTGACTGGGCAAGGAATATTTCCATATTTTATGACCTTCTTTACAAATTATTTCAATTTATCAATTTCCCCCAGAAGCGCCGCCAAAATTTCATCTTCCTTCACCGATTTGACCACCTTGCCTTTCCGGAAAATTGCTCCCGCGCCATTGCCGCCGGCCACTCCTATGTCGGCCTCTCGCGCTTCGCCCGGCCCATTGACCACGCAACCCATGACCGCAATATGGATATCCTTATCGATATGTTCAACGGCCGCCTCCACTTTTTCAGCCAGAGAGATCAGATCAATTTGCGTGCGCCCGCATGTCGGACAACTCGTCACCGTCACTCCACGCTTGCGAAGCTTCAAAGATTTCAAAATCTCCCAAGCCACCTTCAATTCTTCCACCGGATCAGCCGTGAGCGAAACCCGCAGGGTCGCGCCGAGACCTTCGTAGAGCAGAATCCCGAGACCGATGGATGACATCACCGTTCCACGGAAAGTCGTCCCCGCTTCCGTTACGCCGATGTGCAAAGGATATTTCACTTTTCTAGATAGCATCCGATACGCTTCCACTGTCCGCTCGATATCAGAAGCTTTCAAAGAAATCAGGATATTTCTGAAATTATGTTTTTCCAATATTTTGATGTGCCGCATGGCTGATTCAACCATACCTTCGGCCGTCACTTTATTTTTGTACTTTTTCAAAATATCTTTTTCCAATGACCCGCCGTTGATGCCGATCCTAATCGGAATTTTTTTCTTCTTGCAAATCTCCACCACTTTTTTCACATTCTCGTCCGGACCGATATTGCCCGGATTGATCCTGATCTTGTCCACGCCTTGCTCAGCCGCTTCCAAAGCTAATTTATGATCAAAATGAATGTCCGCCACGAGCGGAATATGGATCCGTTTTTTTATTTTTCCCAAAACTTTAGCCGCCGCCATATCCGGCACAGCGACACGAATGATTTCACACCCGGCTTTTTCCAATTCTAGAATTTGCTTCACAGTCTCTGCCACATCGCGCGTATCAGTGTTGCACATCGACTGCACCCGCACCGGGTTTTTACCACCCAATTTATATGGTCCGACTTGGACAACTTTCGAAATATATTTTTTCATAAAAGAATAATAAACATTAGTTCTTCGCATTTTAGCAGAAAAACAGCTAAAAAGAAAGGGCAGATCGACCAATGTCACATCTGCCCAAAAAACCATACACCAGCGATCAATCAGCATTAAAAAGTTCCGGTACTTCGGCGCGGAGCATGTTTACAGTCAGTGCGTCATTAGTGACACAACCTGCCCGAAACTCTTCCAACGCCTCTGAATCTTGCCTTATCATGTCAACTAAGGCCTCAACTCGGGAACCATGATCATCGTAAATAGCTTCCACGAGGCAATCTATTATCGGCCTATCTCTATCTGGGCAATCAATAATCCTCGAAATCATTATCCTACCCCCATTGCTTTTATATCTATTTTTTAGACAAAGAACTCTTGCCTTCCTCTTTAAAACCCTTCCGACAATCATATACCATAAATAAACAAAAACAACCCCTGCACCCCCTTTATATAACTATTAGAAATCATATCTTCTCAACCTCCCTCAACTCCTTTTCCGAAATGACATCCTTCTCTCCAAAAACAAATCTCCCTGTGAATTTTTTGCCTGCGAGGAACAGCGGCATCCAAAACCGGTCATCTGGCCACATCTTCTCGAACGGAATTTTGTCGACATCGAACCATTGCGGCCGCATCTCTTCGCTCTCGCTCGGCTCGCCGGAAAAATTCTTGCTCTTGAAAATGTTCACTTCGATCCGTTCGCCATTGGTCTGGAATTCAAAATCGATGACGCCTATTTTTTCGGAGTCTAAAATTTCAATCCCCGCTTCTTCGCGCGTCTCACGGACCGCCGCTTCCTCGATCATTTCGTCTTTTCCAACTTTGCCACCAAACCCATTCCACCTGCCCGCTCCGAACCCGCGCTTCTTCATACCGATAAGGATCCTATCGCCTTGATGCACGACGCAGAGAGTGGTGATAAGTTTGGTCATAACTTTAAATTTTAAACCAAGTCCTTTATTCTTGCGTTTCGCACTTTTAATTTTCTACTTCCCGCAACACTTCTTATACTTTTTACCCGACCCGCACGGGCATGGGTCGTTTCTCCCGACCTTATCCTTATTGATGATCGGCGTTTGTTTGGGTTTTTCTTCGCTTTTGTTCGAAGCAGATTGTTCCTGGCTGCCACTGATTACATCCTTTGCCGCTCCGAACTGTTGAGCTTCTTCTCCGCCGCTATAATTCAAATTTTTCGGCGTCTCTGCAACCACCGTTTCCGGCACGGCCACACTCACCTTAAAAATGGTGTGCACAATTGTAGAATGGATATTATCCATGAGACTGGAAAACATATGGAAAGCTTCACGTTTATATTCCACCAAAGGATCCCGCTGGCCGTACCCGCGCAGCCCTATACCTTCTCGCAGATAGTCGATTTCGTCTAAATGATCCATCCACATCATATCCATCGTTTGAAAAATGATAGCACGCTCGACTCCCCGCATATTTTCCTCTCCGATCTCCTGCTCCTTTTTGTTATAGGCTTCTTTGGCCAGACCGAAAAGATATTCCGTCACCAAAGCAATTTTTTCGGCTGTGCTCTCCGCCCCGGTATTCTTCATCTCTTCCAATTTATTCTTGACCGACTTGTCCAAGGTGATGATTTTTCCGATACCATCAAAAATTTCCTGCATATTCCAGCTCGATTGATCCTCGGCGCTGTGAAAAGAAACCAATTTTTCAATCTCTTCCCGCACATATTCCATGATTTCATTCTTAGCATCTTTGGCTTTCAAAATTTCTTTACGTTTTTTATAGATGATTTCACGCTGCTTATTCATAATGTCGTCATAATCCAAAACATGTTTTCGGATATCAAAATTGAAACCCTCGATCTTGGACTGAGCATTTTCGATCGTGCGCGAAATGATGCGGTTCTGGATCGGTTGGTCTTCCGGCAGTCCCAAAGTGTCCATCATATTGATCAACTTGTCCCCGCCGAAACGCCGCATCAACTCATCTTCCAGAGAAACATAGAATTGTGAAACTCCGGGATCGCCTTGGCGTCCGGCGCGGCCGCGCAACTGATTGTCGATGCGACGCGCTTCATGACGTTCTGTGCCCAAGATGAAAAGTCCGCCCAATTCTTTCACACCCTCGCCCAATTTGATGTCCGTCCCGCGCCCCGCCATATTGGTCGCAATCGTCACCGCGCCGCGCGTGCCGGCATTGGTGATGATGAGCGCTTCTTTCTCATGCTGCTTGGCATTCAAGACTTGATGCGGAACACCGAAGCGCGTAAGCAGCGCGCTCAGATATTCGGATTTTTCAATCGCAATCGTGCCCACCAAGACCGGCTGGCCGATGGCGTTGATCTCTTTGATCTTTTGGCAAATTGCGTCAAATTTACCTTTTTCCGATTTATACACGATATCCGGTAAGTCTTTTCTGGCTAACGGCTTATTGGCCGGAATCTCCATCACATCGATTTCATATACTTTATGGAATTCTTCCGCCGAAGTGGACGCCGTCCCCGTCATGCCGGAAAGTTTTTTATACATCCGGAAATAGTTCTGAAAAGTGATCGTGGCGAGCGTGCGCGATTCCTTCTGTACCACCACGCCTTCTTTAGCTTCAATGGCCTGATGCAGCCCGTCACTATAGCGCCGCCCAGGCATAATTCGTCCCGTAAAGTCATCCACGATAATCACCTCTCCGTCTTTGACTACATAATCCTTGTCGCATTGAAAAATGACCTGTGCCTTCAAGGCTTGCTCCAAATGATGGACATAACTGATCTTGCCCGCTTCATAGATATTGCCCACACCCAACCAATTTTCAAATTTGGAAATCCCGTTGTCGGTGATATAGACTGATTTCATCTTTTCATCCACTTCAAAATCTTCACCTTTCTTGAGGCGCGGTACCAGTTGCGCGAACTGTTGATATTTCTTGGTCGATTCTGAGTCCGGCGCACTGATGATGAGCGGGGTCCTGGCTTCATCAATCAAAATTGAGTCCACCTCATCCACAATGGCAAAATTGGGTTCTCGCTGCGCCATTTGAGACAAGCTTTGCACCATATTGTCGCGCAGATAATCAAAACCGAATTCATTGTTGGTGCCATATGTGATATCCGCCGCGTACGCCGCTTGCCGCGAAACCGGCGCCAAGTTTTCCATCTCGACACTCACCTCATCAGCATCGACTTTTTTCGGCTGGTAGATATATGAGGCATCATGGATAATGCAAGCGGTGCTAATGCCTAAAAAGCTGAAAATAGAACCCATCCAATTGCAGTCGCGCCTGGCCAGATAATCATTGATGGTCACTACGTGTACGCCTTGGCTTGTTAAAGCATTCAGATAGATCGGTAAAGTAGAAGTCAACGTTTTGCCCTCGCCCGTTTTCATCTCAGCAATTTTGCCTTGATGCAAAACAATACCGCCGATGAGCTGCACATCAAAATGACGCTCGCCGATCACCCGTTTGGCTGCTTCCCGCACCACCGCGTACGCTTCCGGCAAAATCTCATCCAACGATTCGCCTTTGGCGATCCGCTCTTTGAATTCAGCTGTTTTACCTCTCAAAGCCTCGTCGCTAAGAGGTGAGATATCCGCTTCTAAAGCATTGATCTGCCGCACGATCGGATCCAGCTTGGCAATCTCTTTCTCATTCGAACCGAAAAGTTTATTAATAAAAGACATAAGTTTTATAAAAAATAGTGATTATCTGCCAAATTCCCATCCAGCATTAACTAATCAAGCTTAGCAAAAAAACCACATTCAGTCAAAGCAATAAAAAAAGGCTCTACTAACGGTAGAGCCTTTATCTTGCGGGAATAATTTCCCTAAATCAATTCACAGAAAGAGATTTTGCAATAGTTTTTTCCCATCCGCTAAGAACCGATCTCCAATAAGGAGAGAGTCTGTCCTTCAGAAATGCTTCCGATCTGGCATTGGAATATTGCCTGCCTACACTGGTGTTTTCAAAACCCCAAGCGATTGTTTGACGCATCCCCTCTGTTGCTCCACCGGAAAGCATACCAGCAACTAAAGCTGCCATCCAAAGAATGGAAGCATTTCCAAAGTAAGGATGGAAAAAATATGCCGCCAATGTCGTCACTAACATAGTGGTACCTAGGCACAGCCAATGACCCTTGCGCATAACAATTTCATTGATACCCTTGATTGTCCAAATAAAAATTGCGAATGGAACCACAAGAATAGTAAAAAATAGTATGCCTGCTCCGGAAAAATAGATGATGGACAAAAGCATAATCATACACGCTCTCGTCTGATCCACAACGGATTTCACCAAATAATGGAAGAAATACTTCACCGTCCCCTTGGAAACATAGCGATCGAAATCTTGATAGAAATCTTTTATAGTACGATTACTAAGTTCTGCGGCATGATAAGAAACAGTAATAATAATAGGAAATAGAGCAAAAACAAATGTCAGTCCGGCATAATCGATCCATGATGGTAATCTTGCTGGAGTCCATCTGCCGTAGCCGTCACGCACGCCATCAATCATCTCCGGCATATATGCATACGCCAAGAACACAGACACTGAAACTATAGAAATGACTTGCGAACTTATTAACAATGCCTGCAGCGCATATGCACGATTCATCGGATGGCGATTGAGCCATCTCCAACAAGAGATTGGCCGAGTAATCAGCCAAAGAGTTGGCACTAAAAACCAGTTATAGAAAATAGATAATGAGTCATCCTCCTTATTCCTTTTTCGCCAGAGTACCCATAAGGAACCTTGAGCACATGCTCCGATGAAAATATGGCACCGTCGAATACTGTTTCGACTAAATTCCAGACTATCGGAAATATTTTTGACAACCATATTCCAAATAGCCTCATACCACCAGCCCGTAACGACTCCGGCCAAAACCCCGATCGGCAAAAGAGCCGGATGGACATAGCCAAAAGCTAAAATTCCACAGACTCCCCCCAAAAAACCGCCCAACAAATTCTTTTTAGTAATGCTTCGTTTGTCTCTCATAATGTAACCTCTCTTTTTTAAATGTACTTTTTTGCCAAAAAACGGCAACTTTACAGCTCTCCTCTGTTTTTTTGACAGCTACGTAGATTAGCATTATTCTCCTTTTTTGTCAAATAAAAAAGCTCCGTCCGTCAAAGGAACAGAGCTTTCCCGGAAAATCACTTTTTAAACCTAGCTTCGCCATCAATCACCATTTTTTTCTTGATCGAACGTGCTCCGCGCTTTTTCAGATCGCGCACCCGGTCAACATCAGAGTCGATCTGGCGCTGCATCTGCGAAACAGCCATATCGATCGAACCTTCCACGCTCTCGCTCGTTTCGCTTGTCCGATACAATTTGTACGGGGTCTGGATCATCAGCTCGACATAGAATTTGTCATACTTATCTTTCGCCACTTCCACTTCGTATTCCAGCGTCCTTTTCAGAAATTTCTCCATCTTCTGGATCCGTTTCACGATATAGTCCTTAGTCTGATCGGACAACTTCACTTTTTTACAAAACAATCGCAAGTTAAGAATTTTTTCTTCCATAAGTTAAAAAGTTAAGAATTATTATTTTGAATGAGCCTCAGAACCCCACATATTGGATCTCTTCCTTGAGCTGCACTCCGAATTCATCGCGCACTTTCATTTTGATCAGACTGGACAGCATCACCACATCCTGAGCTTTTCCCGCTCCTAAATTTATTACAAAGTTACCATGCTTTTCGCTCACCATAATATCACCAATTCTTTTACCGCGTAAACCAAGTTCATCGATGAGCCATCCAGCCGGTATTTTGTTGTCTCGACATTGACAATTGGTATCATGTTCGAATCTTTTGATCAAATCTGAATCAGACACAGTCGGGTTCTGAAAAAAACTGCCCGGACTCGATTCCTTAGGAATTTTCGCCGTTCTTTTACGGATAACCTCTCTTATTTTCCCCTCAATCTCATTCTTATCGCCTTTTTGCAAATTCAAAACACAAGACAAAACTATTAAATTCTTATTCTGTTTAAAAATACTGTTACGATAAGAAAAATCGCAGTTTTGTAATTTGTAATTTGATATTTGAAATTTACCTGCCTCGCCGGCAGGCGGGTTTGGAATTTGGAATTTGGAATTTGGAATTTGTTTGGTTATTGTTTTTTGTATCTTGGAAATTTCTAACACCTTTACACCTTCGACACTATTTTTTATCTCACTCCCATACGCTCCCGCATTCCCCCGCACCGCGCCGCCGACCGCCCCAGGAATCCCCGCCGCCCACTCAAGACCGGAGAGTGAATTTTCTCTAGCTAGACGCACTGCCTCTGAAAGTAGAAGTCCCGCCCCGCATTCCAAATTTGTATCTTGTATCTTGTAGCTTGTAGCTTGTATGCGAATCACTAGTCCGGAAAATCCCTCATCGCTCACCAAAATATTACTCCCTCCGCCCAGCACAAAAATTTCCAAATTATTTTCTTTGGCATAATTCAACGCTTCCAAAAGTTCTTCTTCCGCCGCCACTTCGACGAAAAATTTGGCCGGCCCACCGATTTTAAAAGTGGTGAATGGCGCGAGCAGAATATTTTCCTGGATGTCAATTTTTATTGGCATATATATTTAATAGCGTTTTAAAATCACGCGTAATCAGTCTGCTCACGTGCGAATCAGTGGTCTAGACAACTTCTCCGCCACTTCCCAACCGTTGCCGGCGCCGATGGTAATGACCACATCATCCGGACCGATTTTGTCTTTCAGATATTCCACCGCTTCGGAAATGGTCGGGACATATTCCGCCTTGCCGCGGCCGAATTGATCGATGAGCTTGACCAGATCCTTCGAATGTACACCGCCTTGAGTTTCGCGGGCCGATCCATAGATGTCGAGCACAATCACTTTGTCAGCCGCATCAAAACTTTGCGAGAATTCGCTAAGAAGCGCCTTGGTCCGCGTGAAAGTGTGTGGATGGAAGACCGCCCAGATATTCTTTTCCGGATAACGACTGCGTGCGCCCGCCAAAGTCGCTCGGATTTCTTCCGGATGATGGCCATAATCATCAATGAGCAGCGCCCCGTTCCGTTCGCCGATATATTCAAATCGGCGCGCCGTGCCTTGGAAATTGCCGAGAGCCAAACGCACTTTTTCCAAATCAATCTGCAATCTGTTACAAGTTGCGATCACTGCCGCCGCATTCAAAACATTATGCCTGCCAGACAATTGAATTTCAAAAACGCCCAAGCTAGAATCTCCATAAAAAACCTCAAAAGCTTGTATTTGTTTAGGAATTTGATCATTAGAATTTTGAAATTCATTCGAAATTCGAAATTCTAAATTAGAAATTCTATAATCATTATTTTCCCCAAAGCCATACGTCAAAACTTCCGCCTTACAACTTTCAGCTATCTCAAGCGTATCAGTCGAATCTCCCCACACTACCAAAAATCCGACCTTGGGAATGCGCACTACGAAATCCTGAAAGGCTTTTTTATATTCCGCAAAATCAGCGAAGAAGTCTGGGTGGTCAAAATCGCAGCTGGTCAGAATGACCGCCTTCGGAGCATACAGCCGCAACTTATTCTGATATTCATCCGCCTCAAGCACGAAAAATTCTCCCTGACCGATAAGCGCATTCCCGCCCCAATTTAAAACTTTGCTGCCAATAATAGCGTTTGGATCAACCCCACACTCTTTCAAAGTATTGGCCAGCAAGGCCGAAGTGGTGGTCTTGCCATGCGTTCCCGCCACCGCAATACCATATTTTTCATTGAAAAAATGCGCCACCATTTCCGGATAACTCACCATCGGTAAGTCTCTCTTTTGCACTTCAGCCATTTCAACATTATTCTCTGCGTTATAGCACGTAATATATAGGACCAGATCCGCGTCTGCCGGAACATTGCCAGCATCAAATTTTTCGTGATAGTTAATGCCCAACCGCTGCAAAATTTCATCGGTGAAAAACTTTTCGGACGTATCGGAACCCGTAATTTCCATGCCCATGGCATGTAAAATCTCCACCACCGCGATGACGCCGGAGCCCTTAATTCCTATGACGTATATTTTTTTAACCTCACCTAGATTAATATTTCCCATAACTGTCTGTTTTTAAATATGATTTATAATTTTCAATGATCAATGATCAATTTTCAATCAATATCCAATTTTAAAATTTTCATCTTGATATTTGATGGTTTATCAATTGAAAATTCATTGAAAATTGTGAATTGAAAATTTCATTTTATTATCCCTAAAATTCCCTCCGCAATCCGATCGGCGGCATCCGGATGATAGAAGAAATTCTTGATATTCGTTCCCAGCTTGGCACTGAGCGCTCCATCATCAGCAATCTCATCAATTTTGGCTTTCAGCATATTGTTCCCCAGATTATTTTCTTCCAAAACAATGCAGCCTCCCACTTTCGCCACCTCATAAGCATTCATCCTCTGGTGTCCATTGGCGGAATGTTCGATCGGAATTATGATCGATGGTTTGCCATTGGCCGCAATTTCAGAGATTGAGCTGTTGCCAGCGCGGGAAATTATGATGTCTGAAACCGCCAAGATATCTTTCAGATCTTCCCCAATAAAAGCGATTGGGTAATAACCTTCCCGTCCCGCCTTGATGCCATATTCCGCTGCTAGATGGATCACCGTTTCATAATTAGCCACTCCCGTCTGATGGATGATCTGATACTTATGCAACAGATCCGGCAGAATATCCAAGATCTTGTTGTTTATCGCTTGCGCTCCTTGAGAGCCGCCCCAGACAAAAATCACTTTCTTCGATTCGGTAAGAGAAAATTTTTCTCGAGCTTTTTGCGCTTCACCCTGAGTGATATCCTCGCGCAGCGGCGATCCGGTCAAAACGACTTGTTCCTCCGGAAAATATACTTCCGCGGAGGGATAGGAAACCGCCACCCGCGTGGAAAATTTAGCCAACATAGAATTGGCCAGCCCCGGATTGGCATCCGATTCGTGGATCATAATCGGGATACGGTACAGCCATCCGACCAGCACTACAGGAAGCGAAGAACTTCCACCCTTGGAAAAAATGACGTCCGGCATATACCAAAGCAGGAGCCATAAAGTTTGGACGATCCCCCAGGGGATCCTGAAAGCATCCAAGAAATTCAGCCACGAAAAATATCGCCGCATCTTCCCCGTCGTGATACCTTTGATCGGGATCTGCGCGGCCGACATCAACTTCTCTTCCATTTTCTTCTTCGGCCCGATGAAAAGAAATTCCGCTTCAGGATTTTTTTCTTTTATTTTTTTTGCCACCGCGATGAGCGGAATGATATGTCCGCCACTTACTCCGCCTGTCAATACAATACGCATAATAATTAAGAATTACTAATTAAAAATTTCTAATCAATCACCAATGCTTAAATGTCCAATGGATATACTTTTTTTTAGGAAATAGTCATTAAAAAAATTAGTCATTGATTAGAAATTAATGCACTTATTTTTCTTCCGCGTACTTCGAAATATTCAAAAGTATGCCCACTCCCACCAACAAAAATATGATCGAGGTTCCGCCATAACTGATGAACGGCAATGGCACTCCCGTAAGCGGCATTATGCCTGAAATGGCAGCGATATTCACAAAGGCTTGGAAGATTATCCAGGTAACTATGCCGACCGCGGTCAATTTTGAAAAACGATCCGGCGCGTTTTTCGCGATCCTGAGCCCCAAAATAGCCACATAGACGAAAATTGAAACCAGTACGAAACATCCTATAAAACCCAGTTCCTCTCCTATTATAGCAAAGATTGAGTCTCCTACGGGCTCCGGAAGATAATTGAATTTTTGCAAACTATGCCCGAGCCCCACGCCCAAGAATCCGCCCGAACCGATAGCCAGAAGCGCTTGATTGATCTGATATCCGATACCGCGCGGATCAAGCTCGGGATGCATAAAAACCAGAAACCGGCTCATCCGATAGGCTTCCATCTTGACCAATGCCGCCAAAGCCACGATACCCGCGCAGCCGATGATGCCCATATGCGACATCTTGGCGCCGGAAACGAAAAAGATGGAGATGGAGATGGCAATTATGATTCCCAATGTGCCGATATCCGGCTGTTTGATCAGTAAAAAACTGACCAGACCCACCACTGCGCCGAAAGGTATCAGTCCTTCATAGAAATCTTTCACCTTTTCTTCCCGACTCTCCAGCCAAGCGGCCAGATATAAAATCATCGAGAGCTTCAGCATTTCCGAAGGTTGGAAAGAAAATGAACCGAGTTTGAGCCAGCGACTAGCACCATAGATCCGTGAACCAAACCCCGGCACGAAAACCAAGACGAGAAAAACGAGACTGATGATAAAAAGCGGGAATGATATTTTTTTCCAAAAATTATAATTGATCTTCCGGATGAAATAAAGAATGACCAGCCCTGGGATGACTCCGAAAAAAAGCTGGTGTTTGAAAAAATAATATGAATCACCGAAACGATTATGCGAATAGGAGATTCCGGCCGAAGCGATCATTATCAAACCGAAAAACAGCAGGGCGAACAAAGCATAGATGATTTTAGTGCTGGTCAAGCTGACTTTTTTCATAGGGGAAAATCAAATAAATTTTTTATCTAGATGCCATTCACCGCGTTTTTCTTCCGCCATTCTTCTATCTTGGCGTGATTTCCACCAAGCAACACCTTGGGGACTTTCCAAGCTTTTCCGCCGCCGGCCGCACCGTTTCCGGCAAAAAATTCTTCCGGCTTGGTATATTGCGGATATTCCAAATAGCCATCTTTATTGTGCGACTCCTCCTGCGAGCTTATTTCATTGCCCAAAACCCCAGGGATCAAACGCGCCAAGCTATCCACGATGACCATAGCGGGAATCTCTCCGCCCGTCAGAACATATTCTCCGATGGAAATTTCTTCATCTGCAATATATTTCGCCACTCGTTCATCCACGCCTTCATATCGGCCGCAGATCAAAATAAGATTGTCATATTTAGAAAGCCTCTTGGCATCACGCTGGGTATATTTCTTACCCTTGGCTGAAAACAATATTGTTCTGGTTGTTCTTATTGTTGCATCACTTCGCTTGTTGGAATTATTATCACCCTCAACATCTCCGGCACTTAGAACATCTTGAACATCCTTCACGCATCTGTATATCGGTTCGACTTTCATCACCATACCCGCTCCTCCGCCATACGGCGTATCATCGGTCGTATGATGCTTATCATACGCGTAATCGCGTGGGTTATGTACGGCTATTTCGATAAATCCATTCTTTTGCGCCCGCTTCAAAATAGATTCATTGAAATATGAATCAAAAATTTCGGGGAAAATTGTAATGATATCAAAACGCATAGATAACTTAACTTCCGATTAAGACCTGCCTATATGATTGTGGCTCATATATTCAATAATACCACATTAAAACCAATCAAAAAAGGCCCCGCCTTAGGCGGGACCCTTTTAAAAAACTTGATTTCTATACATTGATATCGCCAACCACTTCATCAATACTTTTGCGTTCAAGCGATCTTCTTTCGCTGCCTTCCGGCTCGTTGATCTTTAGATTGACTCGAGCGTTGTTTCTAGCACCAATCACTCGCAGAAGGGTCCTTAAGGCTTTGGCAGTCGCGCCCTCTCGGCCGATGATCATACCCATATCTTCCGCGTTCACATCTAAAGTGATGAGCACGCCCATTTCATCGATCTTTCTTTCCACCTTAACATCCTCGGGATGGTTAACGATTTGTTTCACGACATATTCCACAAAATCTCTGTCGGTTGCTTTTTCTTCTGTCATACTATTAAATCTGATTTTAAGGATTACACCCGCCGATGAGGCGGGAAATTTTTTGTCTATCACTCCGCATAAGCGAAGATTCCTAAAGCCGAGAATCGGGAAGATCGACCATATCATCCTCTCTTGCGGATTATCGAAAAATCATCGAAAAATTCAGCAAGCTATCCCCGTCTTTCTTCTTATATTATAATTTATAAGCTACTTTTTGTCAAAACAAACGGCCTGTTCCTTTGGGCGACCATAGTTTGTCGGTCCGGATATCTTTTTTTGTTTATAGGAGTTTTATCGCGTCCGCCACTGTCATTATGCCCAGAAGCACGCTATTTTCATCTACTACGCAATATGAATTGAAACTTTTTTCCTTTATCAGCTTGACAAAATCTCCCAATTCCATATCCGGAGAGATATTTTCGCATTTGGTGGACATTATATCTTTGGCCTTGGCATCGATCACTTTTTCCAACGCGTCTCCTTCTCCTTCTTTATAATCGATCTTGCCACTCTTAACAAAATCTATAAGGGACGGCATATAGACCATACTGGCATCTCCTTTGGTAAAGAAATCCGTTTCGGTGATTATTCCCACTACCTTATTTTCCCCGTCAACTACGGGCACGGCGTGGATCTTGTTCTCGGAAACGATTTTGGCCACTTCAGTAACCGGCACATATTCATTAACCGTGATAACATCCGTTGTCATGATTTCGCTTATTTTCATATTTTTATAATGTTATTTTTTATCAATCTTACACTTTTAGATTATACCACAACGGTAAAACTTTACAACACCGCGCACTCACCCCAATTTTTGTTTGGCAACCTTATATTGATCTTCAGTTATCTGCCCCGTGGCCTTCATCTGCTCCATAACTTCCAGCATCTTTTTCTTGTTCTCGGGCTTAAAAGCCTCTCGCATCATCTTCTGTTGCTCTTGTGGACTCATATTTTGCAATTTCTTTTCCGCTACTTTCTGCAGCATTCCCAAAGCCGTAGCATTCACCTTGGCTTTGGCTTTCTTGAATGGATTCCATACCATAGTCATTTTAACATATTGACATATTAACATATCAGCCCTAACACAGTTATTAGAATGCTAAAATGTTAATATGCTGATATGATTTTATGCTTTCTTTATTTGAAATTTATAAATCGTAACCAGTAATGCCGAAGCGACATAAATAGATGAGTATGTCCCGAATGTCACCCCGAAAAGCAACGCCACCGAAAAATATCTGATCGATTCTCCACCGAAAATCACCAAGGCGAACAGCACGATGATAACAGTCAACGAGGTATTGATGGAACGCGCCAAAGTTTCATTGAGCGAGCGGTTCACAATATCCTCAAAATCTTCCTTGGCGCCGGCTCGCAAAAGATTTTCCCGCGTCCGATCAAACACCACGATCGTATCATTGACACTATAACCCAAAATGGTCAACAGTGCCGCAATGAATGGCACCCCCACTTCCACCCCGAAAAATTTTCCCAAAATGACAAAAACACCGACCGTAATCAAGATATCATGCGCCAAAGCGGTAATGGCACCCAAACCATATTTCCAGGAAGACACCGGCCGAGAAACTTTCCTAAAAGCCCAAGCGATATAAAGAGCAATTCCCAGGATTGCCAGAATCAGTGCTTTTATGGCGCTGTTTTTCAGTTGCGCGGAAACGGTAGAACCGATAAAATCCGTACTCACTTGGACAGCGCTACCGTCCAATTCCTTGATTTTCCCAAAAACATCCCTATTGATCTGATCATTAGAATTGCGATAATCAACAGTTACCGTTCTATCAGCCGCCGCTTTTACCATCAAACTTTCCAAATCAAGTTCTTTCAATTTATCAGCAATCACGTTATTATTTGGAACATTCTGGGAGAATCTGACTTTCATTTCCGTGCCACCCGTAAAATCAATGCCAAACTTCAAGCCCCACGAGATCAAGATAGCCAAACTCGCCAGCGTCAAAACCCCTGAAACGACATAGAAATATTTTCTTTTGCTTATAATCTGCATCATAAAACTTTAGTCATTAGTCATTAGCAACTAATTTAATTTTTTGATAACCGATGACAAATGACCGATGACTCGAATTTTTCGCGTCTATAATAATCGTTATTTTTTATCTTCTATTTTCTGTTCACTATTTGCACTCTTCCTCACCCTCACGATCAGCCACATCCGATCCGTCGCCCACTTCCTTAATGTAAATTTCAAAATAATTTTGACCAAAACGATAGCCGTGAACATCGACACTACGACTCCGAGCATAAGAATTATCGCAAATCCTTTGACGAATCCCGTTCCTACCCAGACCAAGATGATCGACGTGAGAATGGTGGAATAATTTCCATCACGGATCGATGGCCACGCCCGCCTAAAACCTTCGTCCACCGCCGACATCATATCTCGGCCGCGTCGCAATTCTTCTTTGGTCCTTTCGAAAATAAGTACATTGGCATCCACCGCCATACCGATGGACAAGATAAACCCGGCAATACCCGAAAGCGTGAAAGTGATGCCCCAAGGAGTGAAAGCGGACAGTTTGAAAATGGCTACCATAAGGGCGGTGTAAATCAGAAGAGCGATCGACGCGATGAAGCCCAGATAGCGATAATAGATAATCATGAATAGAAGCACGATGGCTAGACCGATGGCACCCGCCTTGAGGCTGGACATCAGCGAAGCTTGCCCTAAAGAAGCATCCACGTTCTGCTCATAAATCGGATCCCCGATCGGTACCGGCAAAGATCCCTCATTCAAGCTCTTGACCAAGGCTTGGGCGTCTTTAACCGTTTTAAACCCGCCGGAAATTTCTGCCCGACCATTAGTCAAGGCCGACTTGACGGTTGGCGCTTCGATGATTTGACCATCTAAAAATATCGCCAGCGGTTTCCCGATGTTACGCTGCGAAACATCCGCCAAAAGCTTGGTGCCTTCCGCATCAAATTCCAAATTCACCGTCGGCTCGGAAAGAGCCTGATTGCTATATCCCACCGTCGCGTTCTTCAAATTTTTTCCGGTCAGGCCGGTATCGATATAGCTGGTTTGCGGCTCCGGTTGGGTCGCTTTCGCAATAAGGATATGAGCCGCATGGACTTCCAGTATATCTCCGCTGCCCGTCGTAGCAATTTTTTTCAAAATATGCCAACCATATTGAGTTTCCACCACAGTCGGATAAATCGTCCCGTCCTTGAAAGTCGGATCAAAAAGGGCGGTGTTGAATTCCGGCACCATCATACCTTCTTTGACCATTCCCAAATCTCCACCTTGGTCTTTTGATCCGGGATCCTGACTATTGTCCTTGGCCAATTGCGCGAAATCCGCGCCTCCCTGTGCCTGTTTCAAAATATCAGCGGCCTTTTTAGGCCCTTCAGCATTCAATTGATCCAATGTTTCTTGCGGAATCTGGTTCGAAGCATCTATTTTCGTTTCTTTGAATTCCAAAAGTGGAGTTTCTTTGATGATTTCCTTGGCCTGGGCGATATCTTTCACGCCCGCCAACTCCACCACCAGGATTTCACCCGTACCAGATTTTTTGATGTAGACCAAAGGTTCGGACACGCCGAAAGCATTGACCCGATGCTCAATGATCCCCTGCAAAGCGTTCAAGGCCTCCGCTTTTTTGCCCGCCTCCACTTGCGACAGATCGACATTATATTCCAGATGGAATCCCCCTTGTAGATCCAAACCTTGCTTGATCTGTAATTTATTGAGCGCATTATACAAACGCGGGATTTTAACTGCCGCTCGCGGATACGAAACCAGCCCCGCCATGAGGGCCAGAAGCACAACTGTTGCAAACTTTATTTTTAGCGAATTTCTAACAGTCAATGATTTAAGCGTTTAAGGCAATTACTTCCTTTCAAATCTTTACATTTTCCATTTTACAGCAAGTTTCAAAAATTGCAAATATAGCCAACGCAACACTGCCGTGTCCCTACTGATTTATGCGAACGTATCATCAGCGGAGTCTTTCTTTCTGAACGAGCGCAAGCGAAATTAAAAAATAGAGACCCCGCCGTTCCGAGATTACAAAAAGCCAGAGTCCTCTTAAAAGAGACTCTGGCAAGGGAGAACAAAGTAGTGCCTATGTATTCATCCTGCACTTTCGCTTGACAAAAAACACATATGCGCTATTGTATAAGCATGAACAAATTTGAACACACAAATTTAATGCCGGCAGCGGAGCGACCTAGATCATTAGGCTGCTTATGTGTGTTTAAAATCAATTAACGAAACCAAGAATTTTAAATAGACACGAACAGCTTAATGGATAAGCTGTTTTTTTGGTCTGTTGACCTAATCTTGAAAACAAGGAGAACATCATGAAAGAGAAAGAATTGAAAGAAAAAGAAGGCGTGGCTGGAAAGGAACATGTTGAGAACAAAGCTGATGTGACGCAGAAAATTCCAGGCGAGCCATGGAATGAAGAAGTTGAACCAGCTGATCATCACGAGTATATGTTTTCCTAGAGCAACAGACTCGCACGAAAAGAAGGGCGCTGAATCTTCAGCGCCCTTCACAACAATCTCATAATATATTATACTGATACATATGAAACAATCCCAACTTTTCACCCGCACGCAAAAAAATGCGCCGAAAGACGAAATTACCATCAATGCCCAACTCTTGACTCGGGCTGGCTTTGTCGATAAATTGATGGCCGGAAATTATACTTATTTACCCCTGGGCATCAGGGTTTTAAATAAAGTGCGTGCCATTGTCCGCGAGGAAATGAATGCCATTGGCGGGCAAGAAATTATTATGCCGACACTCCATCCTTCGGAAAATTGGAAAACTACCGGAGGCTGGGATAACATCGATGTTCTGTTCAAAATAAAGAGTCGGACAGAAAAAGATTACGCCCTTGGTCAAAGCGAAGAGGAAATAGTCACACCTCTCGCCAAAAAATTTATCAGCTCTTACAAGGATCTACCGATGTCTCTCTATCAGATCCATTGGAAGTATCGCGATGAACTGCGCGCCAAATCAGGACTGCTGCGCGGCCGAGAATTTGAGATGAAAGATCTTTATAGTTTCCACGCTGATCAGGCAGATTTCGATCGCTTCTATCAAATTGCCAAAGAAGCCTATTTGAAAGTATATGCCAGACTCGGACTTGACGCCAAGGTAACCGAGGCTTCCGGTGGCAGCTTCACCCAAAAAATTTCTTATGAATTCATGGTCCTCACTTCGGCCGGCGAAGATGACATTTTGTACTGCGACGAATGCAACTTCTGCGTCAACGTTGAAATTGCCAAAAACCAAGAGAACGATACTTGCCCGAAGTGTGGCCACGGAAACCTCAAAAAAGCTCGCGCTTCAGAAGCTGGCAACGTTTTCGATTTGGGACAAAAATATT
>Ga0172380_10002149_pt1 | contig 31634 bp, 25 predicted proteins | sample Leawe162metaG_FD_119747 | JGI IMG/M metagenome (GOLD analysis project Ga0172380, IMG submission 119747) | Leachate microbial communities from a municipal landfill in Southern Ontario, Canada - Leachate well 162 metaG | ecosystem: Engineered > Solid waste > Landfill > Unclassified | place... | reverse complement strand
AAGGGTGGCTTCATCGCCGGTCAGGTATACAAGTTTGCCGGCTTCGTCTCCGACGAAGGTTCATTGGCTGGAAGCGGAGAAGGAAAAGCTGCTCAGGAACACCTCGCCATCGTGACCTACTGGAACTCTTTCGAGGAACATGAACGGAGTCACGCCGACGCCGTCTTCAAGCAGAAGTTTTCTGCGCTGGCCACCATGTGCAGCGAGTCGCGCGAACTCGGCTACGAGATGCTCTGGCAGGGCGAACCCGAAGCCGAAACCGCAGACCACTAGCGAGGGACAGCGCGCTCCCAGGCGAGTCCGAGACGGGCCACCTCGAGGCAAATTTCATCAAGCGCCGCCGCCACCTGCGTCGGTTCGCCGCGGACGCCCAGTTCGATGTGCCTGGGAATTTCGCTCGTACCAAAAGATGGCAGACTGAACACCCTGACGCCAGGGTAATCCACCTCGATGCGCTGCATCAGGGGCAGCAGCAGGCCCTCGCCGCCTTCCCAGACGATGATGGCAGCCTCGGCCTCGGCCTGGCTGTGGAAACGCTCGCGGTAATGCGTATCCAATACCCATTCGAGCATGGGATGGGCCATCTGCGGAAATCCGGGAAAGAAATGATGATGGGCATACGAAAACCCGGGGATGCGATTGTAGGGATTGGGAATGATGCGGCTATCGGCCGGAAACTCGCCCAGCGCCAGCCGGTCCCGTGTTACCTCCACCCCCGTCGCGGCAAAGCGCGCGCGAATTTCCGCCTCGGCTTCGGGATGCAGCAGCAGCGTCACACCGAGCGCCGCTGCCGCCGCCTGGCGCGTATGGTCATCGGGCGTCGCGCCTATGCCGCCGAAACTGAACACCACGTCCTGCGTGGCCAAGCTCGCGGCGAGCGCCGCGGTCAGGCGCTTGCGGTCATCGCCCAGGTAGAGCGCAGCATCGAGGTGCAGGCCGCGCGCCGCCAGAATTTCTATGACTCGGCCAAGGTGTTTGTCCTGGCGCTTGCCGCGCATGATTTCGTCGCCGATGATGATGGCGCGCCAGCCCATAGCAGTCTCCAAAGGATCTCGGTATCAGTGTAGGTGCGAATCCCAGGTCTTGGTCAGACGCTTGACCGACACTGGCGTCGGTGTGCGCAACTCCTGGGCGAATAGGGACACGCGCAGTTCTTCCAGCAGCCAGCGAAAATCTTCCAGAAACGGGTCTGCCACGCCCGCCTTGCGGCGCGCCGCGCGTTCGCGTTCGAAGGGCTTGGCCAGGCGCTGCCATTGACTCATGGCGGTGGCATCGCGCACCGGATCGGCACGCAGCTTATCCAGGCGCAGCGCCGCAGCTTTCAGGTAGCGCGGATAATGCTGCAGACGCTCGAGCGGCGTGTCGAGAATGAAATTCCTGTGCAGCAGGCCCGCGCACTGCTCGCCGATGTCGGCAACACATGCCGCGAATGCCTTGGCTCCCGACAGTTTCTTTTGCAGCCCCTGGTGGTCGCCGAGAATGGCGCCGACCAGGCGCGCCAATTCCTGCGCCACCAGCGCAAGGCGCGGTTTGGCCTCGGCCAGCCGCGCCGCGAACTCGCCCGCGGTGGATGGCAGCGGTTGTGCCATGCAACTGCGCTCCAACGCCGCGGCGAGCAACTGCTCTTTCAATTCCTGCTCGCTGCCCAGGGCCATGAATTGCATTGCCATGTCGCGCAGACCCAGGCCTTTCTCGATCTGTTTGAGCTGCTCGCGCAAATTCAAGGCGAACAGGCGGCGCAGTCCGGCGCGATGCTGCGCCGCCGCCTTGTCCTCTGTGTCGAACACGCGCAGGGCAACGCTGCTCCCTTGGTCGACCAGGGCCAGATAACCCGTCAGCTTGCCTTCGCCGACCGCGATCTCCATCAGTTCCGGCAGATCGCCAAAACTCCAGGATGTGAGTCCAGTGAGTTCGCCGACCCCGTCCTCCACCTCAGCGCTGGCCGCGACGAAGCTCTGCTCGACCCGGTCGGCGTAGCGTTCGCGCAGCTCCGCCAGAGAGCGCGACATGGCCAGCGTTCCGCCGTGTTCGTCGAGCAAGCGGAAGTTCATCGCCAGATGCGCCGGCAGTTCCCCGGGGCGAAAGGCGTCGAGCGGCAGCTTGCGCGCCAGCTTCTCCTCCACCGCCACGGTCAGCAGGCGCAGCAGCGGCTCCTGCGTTTCGCTCTGCGCTTGACAGAACTCATCGACGAAAGCATCGAGCGGCATCAGGCGGCTGCGATAACGCTGCGGCAGCGTCTTCAGGAGCTGCTTGACCTTCTCATGCAGCAGACCGGGCACCAGCCACTCGCAACGTTGCGCCGAGACCTGATTGAGCGCCAGCAGAGGCAGATCCAGGGTCACGCCGTCATCGGCCGCACCCGGATCGTGATGGTAGGACAGCGGCAGAGGCTGCCCATGGACCAGGAGTTGATGCGGAAAGGCCTCGGTGGTGATGCCGGCCGCCTCGTGCCGCATCAACTGCTCGCGTTCGAGGCAGAGCAGGCGCGGCTCCGCTCTCTCCGCTTCCCGGCGCCAGTGCTCGAAGGCGGCGATGCCGGCAATGCCCTCGGGTATTCTGGCGGCGTAGAAGGCGAAGATCAGTTCCTCGTCGACCAGCACGTCAGGACGGCGTGACTTGTGCTCCAGCGCTTCGATCTCGGCTATCAGGCGGCGATTGTGCTGAAAGAATTTGGCGCGGCGGGCGAAGTCTTCCTGCACCTCGCCCTCGACCAGCGCTTTGCGGATGAACAGCTCCCGCGCCACAGCGAGTTCCTCGGGCTTGCCGCCAAAAGCCACGCGGCGCTTGGGCCAGAGCAGCAGGCCGTGCAGGGTGGCGCGCTCCCAGGCCTGCACCTGGCCGGAGGCCTTTTCCCAGTGCGGTTCGTAGACGTGGCGTTTGATCAGATGGGCGCCGACCCGCTCCAGCCAGGCCGGCTCGATGCGCGCAATGCAGCGTGCGTAGAGGCGAGTCGTCTCCACCAGTTCAGCCGCCATGATCCAGCGTCCGGCCTTCTTGGCCAGGCTGGAACCGGGATGGGGAAAGAACTTGATGCCGCGCGCCCCGAGGTAGTGACCCTCGTCTTCGCTCTTCAGGCCGATATGGCCGAGCAGCCCGGCGAGCAGGGCGCAATGGATCGCCTCAGCGGAGGCCGGCTCCTGGTTCTCCCGCCAGCCATGTTCGGCGCACAGCGCGTGCAATTGGCCGTGGACGTCGCGCCACTCGCGCAGCCGCAGCCAGGAAACGAAATTCTGCCGGCACCAGGCCCGCTGCTTGGCCGAGGATTGGTGCTTCCATACGCTGTCGGCGGCGGCCCAGAGCTTGAGGTAGGAGACGAATTCGCTCTTCTCGTCGCGCCACCTGGCGTGCGCCTGGTCGGCGCTGGCGGCGGCTTCCTGCGGACGTTCGCGCACATCCTGCACGGCCAGCGCCGCGGCGATCACCAGCACTTCACGCAAGGCGTTCTCGTCGCGCGCCGCGAGCATCATGCGGCCGATCTTCGGGTCTAGCGGCAGCCTGGCGAGTTCTTGCCCCAGCGGGGTCAGATTCCTCTCGCCGCCATCCTCCAGCGCGCCCAGCTCCACCAACAACTCATAGCCATCGGCGATCATGCGCGGCGCCGGCGCTTGCAGGAAGGGGAAGTCTTCGACTCGCCCAAGCTGCAGCGACTTCATGCGCAGAATGACGCCGGCGAGCGAAGCGCGCAGTATCTCCGGGTCGGTATAAGGCGGGCGCCGGGCAAAGTCCGCCTCGTCGTAAAGTCGGATGCAGACCCCGCCCGACGTGCGGCCGCAGCGCCCGGCGCGCTGCTGCGCCGCCGCCTGGGCGATCGGCTCCACCTGCAACTGTTCCACCTTGTTGCGATGCGAGTAGCGCTTGACGCGAGCCAGGCCGGTATCGACCACGTAGCGGATGCCCGGCACGGTGAGCGAGGTCTCGGCGACATTGGTGGCGAGAATCACCCGCCGCGCCTGATGCGGCTGAAAGACCCGCGACTGTTCCTGCGCCGACTGACGCGCGAACAGTGCCAATATCTCGACTTCGCGCGGACCTCTGGAAAAAGCGTGCTTGCGCAGGGCCTCCGCCGCCTCGCGGATCTCCCGTTCCCCCGCAAGAAAGACCAGGACATCGCCCGGACCGCAGCGCTGCGCCTCATCGACGGCATCCACGATGCCGTCGATGAGATCCAATCCGGAAGCCTCCAACGAGCGCCAGCGCATTTCGATCGGGTGCAGGCGGCCGGATACCTCGATCACCGGCGCGCCAGCGAAATGACGGGCGAAGCGTTCGGCATCCAGCGTCGCCGAGGTGACCACCAGCTTGAGGTCGGGGCGGCGGGGCAGGATCTGCTTCAGATGGCCGAGCAGAAAGTCGATGTTGAGGCTGCGCTCGTGCGCCTCGTCGAGGATGATCGTGTCGTAGTGGCGCAGCAGCGGATCGGTCTGGGTCTCGGCGAGCAAGATGCCGTCGGTCATCAGCTTGATGTAGCTCGCGGCGGAGAGTCGGTCACTGAAGCGTATCTTGTAGCCGACGTACTGGCCCAATTCGCTGCGCAGCTCCTGGGCGATGCGCGTCGCGGTGGCGCGGGCGGCGATGCGCCGCGGCTGGGTGTGACCGATCAGCCCGGCACAGCCTCGGCCCAGTTCGAGGCAGATCTTCGGCAATTGGGTCGTCTTGCCGGAACCCGTCTCGCCGCAGACGATCAGCACCGGGTGCCGGCCTATCGCCTCGGCGATTTCCTGCCGCCGCGCGCTGATCGGCAGTGCCTCGTCGTAGGTAATCGGCGGACGCGCCGCCAGGCGCTCGGCGATTCGCGCCTGCGCCGCGGCGCTGCGCTTCATCGAGCTGGTTGTCGCTCGCGGTGGACGCTGCCGGATGCGGCGGAAGTTGTGCGGCGATTCGCCCCGCCATCGATCTGATTCATAGCGCACATTTTACACGGCGTGGCGGACGGCTTTGCCGTTAGAATAGATCGCTTTGGTACCACTGTTCGCCATGCCCGCCGACAACAGCGCCCGTATCTCCAACTTCCTTCGCAACGTGATCGATGCCGATCTGGCGCAGGGCAGGTACGCCAGCCGACGCTTTTCCGGCCGCCCGGGACCCGCCAGTGTGCAGGCCGAAGCCCCCCTCGACGGGGCGCGCATCCGCACCCGCTTTCCGCCCGAACCCAATGGCTACCTGCACTATGGACACGCCAAGAGCATCTGCCTGAATTTCGGCCTGGCGCAAGACTATGGCGGAGTCTGCCACCTGCGTTTCGACGACACCAACCCGACCAAGGAAGAGCAGGAATACGTCGACTCGATCATCGATGCGGTACGCTGGCTGGGTTTCGACTGGGGCGAAAACCTCTATTACGCCTCGGATTATTTCGACTGGCTCTACCAATTTGCCGAACGCCTGATTTCGGCGCAGCTGGCCTATGTGGACAGCCTCAGCGCCGAGGAGATTCGTCAGTATCGCGGCACGCTTACCGAGCCCGGACGCAACTCTCCCTACCGGGAACGCAGCGTTGCAGAGAACCTCGATCTGTTCCGGCGCATGCGCGCCGCCGAGTTTTCCGATGGCGCCCACGTGCTGCGCCTGAAGATAGACATGGGCTCACCGAACATCAATCTGCGCGACCCGATCGCCTATCGCATCCGCCACGCCGCACACCATCGCACCGGCGACAAGTGGTGCATCTATCCGATGTACGACTACACCCACGGCATTTCCGACGCGCTGGAGAATATCACCCACTCGATCTGCACCCTGGAGTTCGAGGACCATCGCCCGCTCTACGACTGGCTGAACGAGAGGCTAGGCGAACTGGGCCTGCTCAACCTGCCGCTACCGCAGCAGTATGAATTCTCACGCCTCAATCTCACCTATGTCGTGCTCAGCAAGCGCAAGCTGATCCAACTGGTCGAGGAGGGATACACCGACGGTTGGGACGACCCGCGCATGCCGACGTTGGTCGGCGCTCGGCGCCGCGGCTTCACCGCGGCCGGCTTCCGCCTGTTCGCCGAGCGCATCGGTGTATCCAAGTCGGATTCCTGGATAGACATGAGCCTGCTCGAAGACTGCATGCGCGAAGATCTCAACGAGTCGGCACCGCGGCGCATCGCCGTGCTCGATCCGGTGCGCCTGGTGATCGACAACTACCCGCCGGGCCAGGAAGAGGTTTGCATCTGCGCCAACCATCCGCAGAAGCCGGAACTCGGCCACCGGGAACTGCCCTTGTGCGGCGAGTTGTGGATAGAGCGGGACGATTACATGGACGTGCCGAGCAAGGGCTACCGCCGGCTCTTCCCCGGCAACATGGCGCGCCTGCGCCACGGCTACGTGGTGAAGTGCCTCGGCGCCGAACACGACGCCGAAGGCCGGGTGACCGCCGTGCATTGCGAATACCTCCCCGACTCGAAGTCGGGAACGGAAGGCGCCGATCGTTACAAGGTGAAGGGCAATCTGCACTGGGTCTCGGCGCCTCACGCCATCGCCGCCGAGGTGCGCCTCTACGACAGACTTTTTGCGCGTGCCAATCCGGGCGCCAAAGAGGGTGGAGAGGAACGCGACTATCTTGGCGACCTCAACCCGGAGAGCAAAAGGGTCATTACTGCCTTCCTCGAACCGGCGTTGCTGGAGGCCAGGCCGGAAGAGAATTTCCAGTTCGAGCGCCACGGCTATTTTGTCGCCGATCGCGTCGATTCGCGTCCCGGGGCGCCGATCTTCAATCGCACCGTAACGCTCAAGGACTCCTGGGCGAAGTAGAGATCGTCCGGCGCTGCGCAATGGCAGCCACAGTTTCCGTGGTGCGATGCGTCATGACTTTTTCAGACTAATCGCGTACAAGTTGGGTTCAGGGGTCTACACGATGGACCCTCCTAACAACCCACCTGAGCAGGTGACGCCATGAGCTGGAATACGCTGAGCAAGCGCGCGCAACAACTGGGGTTCAAACTCTCCTACCAAACACGGGCCGCCTCTGGCGGCGGCTATCTGCCCGAAATGTCCAAACCGCCGGAAGCCGAAGGGCCCTGGCTCTGCCTGGGCAGCTACGAGCAGGTCGCCGGCCTGTGGCTATCCCCCGTCACCGACGAAGCGCGCAGCCTGCCGCGCGAGCGCCTGGTGACGCTGATGGAAGACAGCGATCCCTTCATCGGTAGCGTAGGCGATTACGACGCCGAGTTCTTCGCCGCCAGCGCCCCGGGACGCGCCGCAGTCGATCATCCCGAGAGCGGCATGATGCCGCCTGCCGAGACAGGCCGCTAAGCAAGGAAGTTCGGACCGCGACAGCCGCGCGCTGTCCCTTCCCCCTGAAGGCATTCGAACGCTGCGCGCGGCGCGCTTGCGCGTTTGGCGCGACTGACGTATACAGCTTCCATGGATATCAGTGCCCTACTCGAACCGCGGATACGGGATCAGGAATCGCTGCAGGAATTTGTCGACGATTTCATCGATCAAGCCCCGAACATAGAACGCGACGTCGCCCGCCTCAAGGCGAACCCTTACGACAAGACGGTCGTTGCCAATCTCTTTCGCGCCCTGCACAACATCAAGGGCAACGCCGCCATGTGCAAGGTGGACCTGGGGGTTGCCATCGCCCACCCCATCGAGACCCTGCTGGCCCGCGTGCGCACCGACGAGGTCGAATTCTCGGACCTCCTGGCCGAAGTGATCCTGCTGGCCATGGACAGATTGGAACTGGCTCTGGAGGCGCTATCCGGCAAGCGCCCCGTCAGCCAGTTGAAACTGCCGCAGCTGGTCGGTGGCCTGGAAGGCCTGGCCAGCGCCGACAGGGATGCCGTCAACGAGCGCTCGGTGGCCCTGATCGAGGCGGTCACCGGCTTTCGCCCCGTGGCCGCCGCCCGCGCCCTGAAACCGCGCGCCGCGGCGAGCAACCGCAGGACCGAGAGCGTCGCCGGGGATCTGCGCTTTTTCCGTTCGCTCGCCCTGCAGTTCGAGTCACGCTCGCCACTGTTCGAGGGACGTAGCAAGCGCCTGCTGCAGTTCGCCCTGGACACCAACGAGGTTGCCGGCATGCCGGTCGCGGCCGCGCAGCTCGAGGCGGCGGTGTACATGCATGATGTCGGCATGATGTTCCTGCCCGAATCGATTTGGCTCAAGGTCGAACGATTGAGCGACGACGACAAGCGGCAGATGCATGGCCATCCGACGCTTGCCGCGGGCCTGCTGGAGCGCATGGACGGGTGGCAGGAAGCGGCGCAAATGGTCGCACAGCACCACGAGATGCCCGACGGCGGCGGCTATCCCCTCGGCATCGGGGGGGAAGAGATATGCGCCGGGGCGAAGATCCTCAGCATCGTCGACGCCTTCGAGGCGGTGACGCTAAAACACAGCCACCGCGGCCAGTCGCGCTCGCTGCTGCGGGCCATCGCCGAGATCAACGCCTGCGACAATCAATTCGCGCTGGAGTGGATAGTGTCCTTCAACGCCGTCGTGAAGCGAATGCTGGAAACCTAGTCAGTCACAGCAAGGCCAGCAGTTCGATCTCGAAGATCAATGTCGCGTCGGGCGGGATGACGCCGCCGGCGCCGCGCGCGCCGTAGCCGAGCTGCGGCGGGATGGTGAGCTTGCGCGTGCCGCCGATGCGCATGCCGACGACGCCCTCGTCCCAACCCGCGATCACCCACTTGCCGCCGAGCGGAAATTCGAACGCCTCGTTGCGATCCTTGCTCGAATCGAATTTCGTGCCGTCGATCAGCCAACCGGTGTAGTGCACCGAAACCGTTCGCCCCGTCGTCGCCTCCTCGCCACCGCCGACGTTGACATCCTCGATGACCAGCCCGCTGGCCGTTGTCGTTTGACTCATAGTTGCTCTCGTTGTGTTGGGAAACGCCATTATGTCAGAAGCAGGGCGCCGCTCGCAGCAGTGCCGCATCGTTGAGCGCGGCAGACCGGCGCGGCGCGCTAGCACTCGCTCAAAGCGCCTTCGGGTCGGGACTTTGCGCCTGGGCGACGCCTTGTTCCGTTTCGCGCCCGCCATAGAACTGGAAGTTGTTGCGGCCCATGGCCTTGGCCTGATACATCGCGGCGTCGGCGTGGCGCATCAACAGGTAGGCGTCCTCGCCATCGTCGGGGGAAACGCTGATGCCTATCGACGGAGTCGCCAGCAACGCGTGGCCCTCGATGCTGACCGTCTCGCCCAGGGTGCTGATGATCTTCTCCGCCACCAGCAGCGCGTCGTCCGCGCGCTCGATTTCATGGAGGACGATGACGAATTCGTCGCCACCCAGGCGGGCCACGGTATCCACGGCCCGCACCACGGCGCGCAGGCGTCCGGCGACATGCTTGAGCAGTTGATCGCCGACCGCGTGGCCAAGAGTGTCATTGACGCCCTTGAAATGGTCGAGATCGAGGAACATCACCGCCAGGCGATGGCGGCTGCGCGCCATCTGCGTCAGTGCCTGATTCAGCCGATCGAGCAGCAGGCTGCGGTTGGGCAAGCCGGTGAGCGCGTCGTGGTGGGCAAGATGCCAGACCCGCTGCTCAGCCTGCATTCGCTCGAATACCTCGCGCTGCAACTGCTCGTTGGTGGTGGCCAATTCTGCCGTTCGCTCGGTGACGCGCACTTCCAGTTCGTCGTGCGCCCGCGCCAGCGCCTCTTCGGCCTGGTGACGCTCGGTAACATCCTCAAAGATCCAGATGATGTCGGTGAAGGGGCCCGGCGCGTCTGTCTTGCGCCCGGTGGCGCGCAGCCAGAAGCGGCTGCCATTCTTGCGCTGCACGCGCAGCTCGCTGATCACTGTCTCGCCGCTGCGTATCTTGTCGTCGGTGCGCTCGCCAAACGCGTCGTACTCGCCGACGGTCGGAAACAGCATCAGGGTCGAGTTGCCGAGCAATTCGCCCTCGGAGTAGCCGAACATTTGCTCGAGGCGGTGGTTGCAGCGCTGGATGACGCGGTTGCGCACGAAGATGATGGCCACCGCAGCGTTGTTGAAGATCATCTCCTGCTCTTCGAGAGCCTGCTTGACCCGCTCCTCGGCGATCTTCTTGTCGGTGATGTCCTCGATCAGGCACACCGCCCCGGCGACGGGATCGGCGGGGTCGAAGGCGCGCACGAAGAGCTTGCCCCAAAAACTGCTCCCGTCCTTGCGCCGGAACACCTGCTCGCGTTCGTGCACGTTGCCCTGCATCAGCGCGGCATAGCTAGAACCCCCAAGTGACTCGTAGTCTTCTTCCGAGATGTACCAGGAGCGCGTCGATTGGCCGAGCATTTCCCCGGGAGCATAACCGAACAGCTCCTCGGCACGCCGGTTGCAGCGCGATACGCAGCGCTGGCGGAGGACGATGATACCTATCAGCGCGGTTTCAAAAATGGCCCCGAGTTCGCTGAGGGACTGCTCCAGCGCCTTGCGTATCAGACGGTCTTCGGTGACGTCATCGAAGATCCAGATGCTGCCGTCCTGGGTCCGCTGCGGATCGATGGCCTTGGCCGAGACGCGGCACCAGAACAGCGTGCCATCGCGCCGCTTGAACTCGAGCTCGGCTTGATAGGCCCTCCCGGCGGCCAAGATCGGACTGGCGGCACGGCCGAGTTCCGCGTAGGCCTCCGGCGAAGGGTAGAGGGCCACGCCGGGCAGCCCGATGAACTCGTCGAGGGGATAGCCGAACATTTGGGCGGCGAGCGCATTACTCGCCACCAGCGTGCGATTGCGCGTGAAGAGAATGCCGATGGTGGCGTTTTCGAGTATTGCCTGCTGCTCAAGCAGTATCTTGCGCAGCTCTCCCCGGCTCAGTCCGTCGAGGTGGTCGATCACGGCTTGGGTTCCGGTCTCCGCCGCTCGCTCATGCGCTCAAGGAGTTTCAGCACCGCGATCGAATCCTCTTCGCCCATGCCTGCCCCGATCATGGCATTGAACAGTTGCGCCGTGGCTGCGGAACTGGGCAACATCAGGCCGAGGCGATGGGCCTCCTCCATGACGATGCGCAGGTCCTTCTGGTGCATCCAGGCCTTGAAGCCGGGCTCGAAATTGCCGTCGAGCATACGCTGCCCGTGGTTCTCCAGAACGCGGCTGTAGGCCGAGCCGCCAAGCAGCGCCTGGCGCACCTTGGCCGGGTCGACGCCACTCATCCTGGCCAAATTGAACGCCTCCGCAACGGCGGCGACTCCGACGCCGGTGAGGATCTGGTTACAGGCCTTGGCCACTTGGCCGGCGCCCTGCCCGCCAACCAGGGTGATCGTCTTGCCCATCTTCTCGAACAGCGGCCTGATTTCCTCGAAGGCCTCGGCGGCACCGCCGACCATGATGGTCAGCGTCGCGTTGATGGCACCGATCTCGCCCCCGGAGACCGGCGCGTCGAGGAAGGCAACGCCGTGCGCGGCCAGTCGCATGCCGATATCGCGCGCGGCCGTTGGCGGGATGGTGCTCATGTCCACCACGATGGGTTTGCCCTGGGCCGCCGCGCCTGCGACGATGCCACCCTCGCCGAGCGTCACTTGCGCCACGTCGGGCGCATCGCCAACCATGGTGAACACGATGCGGGCCTGCTTCGCCACTTCCGCGGCGCTGACATGGACCCGCGCATTCACCGCGGCAAAGGGTTCAAGGGAGGCCGGGCGGCGCGCCCATAGATGCAGCTGGTGGCCGGCGCGCGCCAGATGCAGGGCCATTGGCCGGCCCATGAGGCCCAGTCCTATGAATCCGACTTTCATGCGCTCCTCCTTCTCCACCGCCTGTGCCGCCGAGATCCTCAGCCGCCGGCAGCGCTCACCGCTTTCAGGATCACGGGCACGAGGTGCTCGGGCAGCTTGATCTTTTTCAGCGCCGCCTCGTGGCCTGCCCGCGACATCTTCTTCCAGGTCTTGTGCAAAATGTCGATCCACTTCGCCTCGTCGTACTCGGGATGTTGCGCGACGAAAGCCGTTAGGTAGTGTTCGAGAAAGACCAGGTCCACCACGTCTTCCATCAACTGCGTCTCGGGGTTCACCTTGAGTCCGCGCTTGCCGACGATCTTCTTGACGCGCTCTATCATGTCCTCATCGTAGCCGGCCTGACGCATCAACTCGCCGGCGGTGTCGGCGTGATAGCGATAGAGGGTGGTGCGCCAGAGCTGGTAGCCCTGCGGCGTCAGAGGGTAGTCGCGGCGCGGGATCTTCCAGCGCTGGATGTGCTGGGCGCGTACCGCCAGTTGCACGGCCTCCGAGGCATCCGCAGCAAACCGCGCCAGCATCTCGCTCATGCGCATGGCGTAGAGCAGCTCTTTCGGATGCTCCTGGCCTCGATCGTGCTCCCGGTTCGGATCCTCGGCGTTGGCGGCGTCGAACAGCTTCAGTGCTCTTTGCAGGCGTTCAGCTTCCTTGCTCATGTTCTCCCCCGCCGCTCATCACGCATTGGTCACACCGGGTGCAGTCATTATAGACCGCCCGTCGCCGGCGCCGCCCAGGCCTGCAGGGCGTAGGTGGCGATGGCCTCGATCACCATCTCGGCTTCGCCGATCGGCGCCGCCAGGTGCAGGCGGAGCCAGGGCCGCTCTTGCCTCGCCGCTTCCAGCAGGGCCGGCAGGTCGCGCTGGGTGTGGCCGCTATTGGCCATGAACATTGGCACAATGGCAATCTCGTCGCAACCCTCCCCCGCCAGGTCGGCGATGGCCTGCGTCAGTGTCGGCGCAAGAAAATCCAGAAATGCCGGCACGACCCGGGTCTGCGGCGCGCGCGCGCGCATCGCCGCAGCGATCGCCTCTATGGGCCTGGCCCACTCGGGATTGCGTGCGCCATGCGCAAACAGCACGATGCCCTTCACGCGCGCTGCTCCTGCCAGATGTTGCGGCAACCGGTTTCCCTCAGGAACAGCGTGGCAATGCAACCGGCCGCCGCCGCAGCGGCCATGAGCAGCAGGCCGACTCGATAATCGGCGGCGGCATAGAGCCTGGCGCCGCCCTGCATGCTGCCGTCCCAAGTCCTGTCCATCAGCCAACCCACCAGCGGCTGCATGATCGCCGGCCCGAGGAAGACCCCGACATTGACCACGCTGGTGGCCGTGCCCGAGAGCAGCGGCGGGTTGACCTCCTTGGCGCAGGCCCAGGCCAGGGTCATGCTCGCGGTGACGATGCCCATCGCCAGACAGAGCGGGTAGCTGGCGGCAACCGGCAAGATCGCACCCGAGAGCCAGACCAGCCATGCCAGGGCGTGCAGCAGACCGCCGAGGAACATGACGGGTTTGCGGCGTCGGATGCGGTCGGAGATTCGGGCCAGCAAGGCGGAGCCGACGGCGAAACCGAGAAAGTAGACGCTGATGTGGTTGCCCGCGACCGCCCGCGTCATGCCTTGCACCTGGGTAAAGAAGGGCACGGCCCAAAGACCGGCGAAGGAGAAGAAGCTGCCGGAGATGCCGATGGCGACGAAGAAGCCCGGCCAGGTGGCGCGGTTCTTCAGCACCGCAACCAGGCTTGTGAGCCAGGCCGTACGGTCGAGGCGCGAGGCCTCCTTGCGCACAGCAACGGGGCCGTCGGCTACCAGGAAGTAGCTGGCCACACCGATCGCCAGCGATAGCACGCCGATGCCGACGAAGATCTCGCGCCAGGAAGCGACCTGGGTCAGCGCCGAGAGCGGCGCGCCGGCGAGTATCGAGCCGAGATTGCCGATCATCATGCACAAGCCGGTGAGCGTCGCGAAACGACTCTCTTCGTACCAGACGGCGATCAGCTTGAGCATGGCGATGAAGGTCACCGAGACTCCCAGCCCGACCAGGGTGCGACCGATGACAGCGAGTTCGAACGATGGTGCCAGACCGAAGAGCAGCGAACCCCCGCCGGCGATCAGGCCACCGAGGAAGAGAAGTTTGCGCGGCCCGAGGGTGTCGGCGAGCACGCCGGTAGGCACCTGCATCAAAGTGTAGACGTAGAAGTAGGTCGCCGCCAGGCTGCCCAGGGATGCGGCGCCGAGCTGAAAGCTGGCCGCCAGATCCTGTGCCAGCGCCGCCGGTGCCACGCGGTGAAAGAAGGATAGCGTGTAGGCCGCGACCGCCAGACCCAGGGCCAGGTTGTACCGCTTCATCAGGGTCAACGGGAGGCCGGCAGCACAACGGCGGCGGCCCTGTGCGGCGCCTCCGGATGCCAGTCGAGCACCGCCAGCATGAAGAAGAAGCCGGCCACGTAGGCGAGCATCACGTGCCCGCCGTGACGCAGCCACAGACGCGCCGACTTGGCTTGCGGATACATGTTAGCCAGGGCGACGCCGGCCGAGGAACCAAACCAGATCATCGAGCCACCGAAGCCGACCGCGTAGGCGACGAAGCCCCAATCGTAGCCGCCCTGCTTCAGCGCGAGCGCCGTCAAAGGAATGTTGTCGAACACCGCCGAAACGAAGCCCAGGCCGATGGCCGTCTGCCAGGAAGCGGCGGGCAGATGCTCGACCGGCATCATCGAGGCGCAGGTGACCAGGGAGAGCAGGAACAATGAACCCTTGAAGGTCTCGGGCAGCACCTCCCAGTCGGGCCGGCGCAGGCCGACGGTGACGATGATAGCCAGCCAGACCGAGGCGCCGATGAAGGGAAAGCTCGCGGAAAGTTCCGGCACGCGGGTATTCGTGACGATGTTGGTGACCATGGCGGAAACCAGGATCAGCGCGACGATGCCGACTCGCACCCAATCGACGTGGGTGTGTTGATGCACGTGCTTGATGATGGGCGAATAGGCGTGCTGCTGCCTGGCGGCGAAAACGCCGCAGACGCACAGGGCGATCACAGCCGCAACGTAGGCTTCGACCACCGACAGCGGGCTGACGCCGTCTATCCACATCATGGTCGTCGTCGTATCGCCCACCACGCTGCCCGCGCCACCGGCGTTGGAGGCGGCGACGATGGCAGCGAGGTAGCCGATGTGCACCCGGGCCTTGAACAGCTGGTGCGCCATGGCGCCGCCGATCAGCGCCGCGGCGATGTTGTCGAGGAAGCTGGAGAGCACGAAGACCATGGCCAGCAACGCGAAGCCACCCTTCCACTCTCCCGGCAGGTATTTGGGCAGCAGCAGAGGCACGTGGCTCTTTTCGAAGTGACGCGAGAGCAAGGCGAAGCCCATCAGCAGACAGAAGAGGTTGGCCAGCATCACCCACTCATGCCCCAGGTGCGCCGCCAGGCCGGCGATGCCGGTGCCGCTCTTGAAGCCGGTGACAGCCAGCTTGTAGGCCGTGATGGCGGCCAGCCCGGTCAGGCCGACGTAGAGGGTCCTGTTGTGGAAGAGCATGACCCCGAGCAGGGTCAGCGCGAAGAGAACGAATTCCAGCGGAACGCCGGCGACCTTGATGCCCTCCGCGGCGAGGGCGGGAGCCGAGGTGCACGTCGCCAGGACGAGTACCAAGCGTAAGCGATAGCGCCCCACAGCGACTCCTTGTCTATCAGTGGCGATTCTAGCAGGCGTCGTATTCGCGTGCCGGCGGCCTTGCGCGTCCCTGGCTCGGACCTGCGAGCTGCTGCCTCTTCTACGGGATGCGAGCCCCGGTGAGCTTGCGCAGCAGCGCAACCAGTCCATGGCGGAAACTGATCACCAGGAGGACCATGAGAACGCCGTAGACGAGCACGTTGATCCGCCCCAGCGGTCGCACGATCTCATCGAGGATGGTAAACAGCACGCCCCCGATGACGGGTCCGAGCATGGTGCCCATCCCCCCCAGCAGCAGCGTTACCAGCACGGCGATATCGACGTTGACGAACCCATACACCGTCGGATTGATGAATCCGCCATAGTAGGCGTAAATGGCGCCGATCGCCCCGATCAGCGCCGAGCCGACGGTGGCGGCAAGAACCTTGTACATCGTGACGTCGATACCGGCCAGCTCGGCGGCTAACTCGTCATCGGCGATTGCACGAAAGGCTGCCCCGGCGCGCGAGCGCATCAGCAAGTGGTAGAGAACCAGGGAGGCCATGAGTACGCCGAGAATTGCGTAATAGCTGCCCAGACCGGGCGCCAGAAGGGCCGGTCCCAGGCCCTTGGTCTCGATGCCTGTTTCGCCATTCGTCCACTGGCGCAAGCCGAGGATGAGATTGTGGAAGATCATGGAGGAGACCAGGGTCACGATCCCGACGAAAATCACCCCTAGACCGCGGCGCACCGAGACGTAGCTGAACACACCGCCAAGGACCGCCGCAGACAAGATGCCGACAGGGATGCTCGCCCAAGCGGACAAGGACATCTTCATTACCAGCACCACCGAGATGTAAGCCGAGCAGCCGGCCAGCGCACCGACGCAAAGGAAAAGCTGGCGGGTGTGGCCGAAGATGATGTTGAACGCCACGGCATAGGCCATGTAGATCAGCATCAGCGTGGCCAGCCTCAAGTAGTAGGCGCTGCCGCCCAGACCGAGCGGCATCAGGGCCAGCACCACGGCCACCAGGATCAGAGTCACGTAGTCGGCGAGGTATGTCTTCATGTCCGGTGCGCAAATAGTCCTTCGGGCCGCAACAGGATCGTCAATGCGGCAGTCCCCAGCAGGATGATGAGCGTCAGATAGGCGCCGACGTAGTAGCTGGCGAAGGCGTTGACGATGCCGAGCAGCACCCCGGCCGCCAGCGTGCCGTTGATGCTGCGCACGCCGCCCACCACCGTAACGATCAGCGCGTAGCTGGTGAGTTCGTTCCCCATTTCGGTCCCGAGGGAAGAAAACAGCCCTTGGGTGATGCCTCCCAACGCCGCCATCATGGCACTCATGATCACGATGACGGTGCGGATCCTTCCCGGGTTGATCCCGCACAGCCCCGCCCCCACTTCGTTCTGGATGATGGAACGGATCACCTTGCCGAGCAGGGTTCCCTTCAGAAAAGCGAATAGCAGCACGAAGGCAACGATCGCGATGAGTGCCGCAACGGCACTCGCCGTTCGGATGGTTATTCCGCCCACATTGAACGACGGCGTGGCCAGGTTGAGGGTGAGCGAAATATCTGCATACTTGAAGTCAAGATAGCCATTGACCACGAAGGAAAGTCCCAGAGTGATCAGCAAGCCGAGCAGCAATCGCTCTTCGCCGGCTGAACGGTAGGCGGGGACCAGCAGCGTTCGGTCTACCACCAGGCCGAGAACGCCTGCGCTCAGCATGCCAAGCGCGCAGGCGAGCGGAGCGTACACCCCGGCCTCGATCAACAGGGCTGCGGCAATGCCGCCCACCACGGCGAACTGCCCGTGCGCCAGGTTCAGGACGCCTCCGAGCCCGAAGATCAGGGTGATGCCCACCGCCATGAGAGACAGTTGCAGTCCCTGGACGATTCCGTCGAAAAGAATGGCGATCACGATCAGTCCATGCCCAGATAGGTCTTCTGGATCTCCGGGTCGCCGAGGAGATCTTTTGATTTGCCGGAGAGACGGATCGCGCCGTTTTCCAGCACATAGGCCCGCTCGCTGAAGGCCAGCGCGTGGGGGATCTGCTGCTCGGCCAGCAGTATGGTCAAGCCCTGCTCCTTGAGCCGGGAGAGCTGCCGGTACATCTCGCTCACGAATAGCGGAGCAAGTCCGGTCGATGGCTCATCGAGCAGCAGGATCTTGGGTCTGGCCATCAAGCCCCTGCCGACCGCCAGCATCTGCTGCTCTCCACCGCTCAAGGTGCCGGCCATCTGCGTCCTGCGCTCATCCAGCCTGGGGAACACGCCGAGAACAAACTTCATGCGCTCCGCGTGCGACTTGTAGTGCGCGTAGGCGCCGAGTTCCAGGTTCTCCATCACCGTCATCTGGGGAAACAGCTCGCGTTCCGCCGGAACGTAGACCACACCCTGCTTGACGACGTCGTAATGGCGGATGCCATCGAGCCTGGCCCCCTGGTAGATGATCCTGCCCGCGCGCAGCGCGAGCATTCCGGCGATCGCCTTGAACAGCGTGGTCTTCCCCGCGCCGTTGGGACCGATGATCGCCACCGCCTCGCCTTGCCGTACCTCCAGGCTCACGCCCCGCACCACGGACATGTCCCCGTAAGCGACTTCAACATCCTCCGCTGCAATCACCACGCTCATTCGGCGCGGCCCAGGTATGCGTCGATCACCCCTTGATCATGGGCTATCTCGCCCGGGGTTCCGACGGCGATCAACCGGCCGAAGTTGAGCACCAATATCCGCTCGGCGACCTCCATGATGGCCTTCATGACGTGCTCCACCCAGATGATGGTCACGCCCAGTTCGTCGCGGATGCGCCGGATCAGGCGCATCGCCCGCTCCATTTCCGAGGGATTGAGGCCGCTCATGGCTTCGTCGAGCAACAGCAGGTCCGGTCTCATGGCCAAGGCCCGGGCGAGTTCGAGCATGCGCTTTTCCTGCAGGGTGAGACCATCCACCGGCAAATCCTTCTTGTCGAGCAGTCCCGCGAGATCCAGGTAGAACTCGATCCCATCCCGGTCCGGGGATACCTGGCCGGTGCGACCCCTACCACCAAAAGCGGCACCGATCGCCACGTTCTCCCGGACGGTCATGCTGGCAAACGAGCGGGGAGTCTGCAGCACCCTTGCGACTCCCCGCTGGGCGACCTCATGGGGCATCAACCCCGTGAGATCGCGGCCCTGAAACAACACCCGGCCCAAGCTCGGGCCGAAAATGCCGCTGATGAGATTCAGCAGGGTCGACTTTCCGGCCCCGTTCGGGCCGATGAGCCCGAGAATCTCTCCTCGCGACACGGTGAAGCTGACATCCGTCAATGCGGGCAGCCCGCCGAAATGTTTTGTTAGCTTCTCGCCCTCAAGAACAGTCTCAATTCTTTGGGACATAGGGTGCAACTGCAGGAGAGCGGAAGATCACCTTGGTACGCCACGTGGCCCCCGGGTTCACCTGCCCGGGATCGCCCTTCTCGTAGGTGTAGAGGATCGGCTTTGCCGCCTTCATCTCGCCCCATTCGGTGTACGCGAGCGGCCACGCATAGCCCGGCTGATCGAAGCTTCCCTTGCGGATCGCGTCGGCGATGACCGTCCGGTCCGTGGACTTGGTCCTCTCGATCGCATCCGCTACCATCTTGACCGTCGCGTATCCGGACAAAGCATTGTTGTCCATCATGCGCTTGTAGGCCGCATGGTATTTTGTCGCGAGCTGCTTGTATCCCGGGCTATCGAAGTCGACGCAGGCAAAGTCCACGAAGCGCCCGAACATCATTTCGCCGACCCGCTGCACCATCATCTCCGTGGGAAACCAGGGCCCGATGACCAGTGCCTTCATCCCCAGTTCGATCGACTGCCGCGTGATCGTGGCGGCTCCTGGCGGGTGGCCGTCGGCGATGATCATTTCCGGGTCCAGCGGCTGGAGCTTGCGCAGGTAGGGTGTGAAGTCCTTCTCGGGGACTGGCGCCACATCCGCCTGGACCTTCACGCCCGGCAGCGGCTTGATCAGGGTCTCGATGGCAGCCCCGAGCGAATGTCCCCACGCGTAGTCGGCATTGATCACGCCGACGCGAGTCATCTTCTTGTCCTTGATCATGGCGGCGATGGCATCCATGTTTTCCGGCGCCGGCACCAGGCAGGTGCGGAAGGTATAGCGGCTGCTCTTGGTCAGAATCTCGGCAGCGCCCGACATGGTCAGGAAGAAGGGGACTCTCGAGGACTCCGCCTGCCGCGAGACGGCGAGTCCGACGTCGCTCGAGATCATGCCTCCCGCCGCGACGATGCCTTCCCGCTCGACCAGGTAGTTGAACCCTGTGATCCCTTCATTCGGATTGTTCTTGTCGTCCCGCTCGACCAGTTCGAACTTTCTTCCCAGGGCGCCGCCCTTGGCGTTCAACTCTTCGACCGCCATCTTCATGCCGTCGCGCACCTGGATGCCCCAGATCGTAAACGGACCGCTCAGCGACGACACGAAGCCGATCTTGATGGCTTCCTGCGCTTGAGCGGCGCCGGGTAGTGCGACCGCCCCCAGCACGCTGACGCCGAGCACTGCTATTCGTCTCTTGATCATTGCTCCACGGCTTGAGTTCTTAAGCTTCATGCTTTCCTCCTTTGGTTGTCATACCGTTGCCTCGAGATCCGACTGTCGGATGGATTCACGCCCTCGATGAAACGTTGTCCCGCGCTCCGCCGATGAACGCACCTGCAATGCACTTTGACTTCACGGCCGAGCGATGAGTCCGCAATCATACCGGAAGTTCCTGGCGTAACCCAGAAGAACGCATCCGCGCCGAAGTGTCGGAATAGGATACAGGAATCGCCAAAGTGTGGCCAATTCCGTATCAGTGGCGGTCGGAGCCAGAAGTTTCCGCCTCCATTGATGCCTCCGGCATGGCCTCGACTCCACGGCGGGGAGCAAACAGCGTCGGCTTGGGCGCGACAAGACTGTCAAAACACCCCCTTCGCATTGAGAAATGCGCCGTATTGCCGATCCTCCTCGAGGATGTGGCTGATTAGCCAGCTTTCCATGAAACGCTTGAAGCCATCCTTATCCGGCATTTCCCCGCCATTCACGTTATCCATATACGCCTCAACCTGAGTGATGAGTTCACCGTGCGTCTTGGTATGGAGTTCCCTGTCCGGATAGCTGTAGATGCCCATCAGCTTCTCCTCGGCGGCGAAGTGATAACGCGTGTAATCGACGAGCGCCTCCAGAGCATTGGAGAGACTTTGACGGTCACAGCCCCCCCCCAACTGCTCACCAATCGTATTGGCAATTTCGATCAGGCGTTTGTGATGAACGTCAAATTGGGTCACGTGTATGGAAAAGGCATCGTTCCAGACAAAGAATTCCCGTGTCACCCCGGCGCCATGGATGACGCGGGCAGACCGCTGCTGCTGGCTCTCGAGGATCTTCCAGAGCAATATCGGCACATCCTTGAACAAGTCCCCGGGTATCTGTAACGTTGCCGTCTCTTCGAGCGCCCGTAGCAGAAACAGGTCGTGGATGTTGAGGACGGCACCTTCCTCACCGAAGAAATCGCGCGGTTTCAAGACATCCACGACTTTGCTGCCCAATACGCGTTCGACGAGGCCGGTGCGGATGATATTGACGACCCGAATATCGTCGCCGCGAATAAGCTGTCCGGACTCGAATTGGCGCTCGGTGGAGCCATCGACGATCCGCCCGAGGACGGCCACCGGCAGGCCTTCGCTGAATAGTCCCGTCGTATTGAGGAAGGTGCGCATCGCCGCCATGCGCAGCAGGCGCACCTGCAGGTTGTTGCGTCGGACCACCGCAGCATAGAGGCCAACCGGCAGCCGCAAGACGCGAACAAACGAGGTCGCCCGATAGGTGTGCTGAACAGGGCGCCGGTCGAATATGGCCTCATCACCGATAAGCGAACCGACCGACAGAGTGCCGAACAAATCGTCGCGGGTACGGATCCGCTCCACCTGACCGCTGAGCAGCACGAGCACCTCCTGCGGTGTCTCGCCCTGCTTGATGAATATCGCGCCGGGGTTGATCTCGGTTATGGGATGATTGACCAGCACGCGAAGATCGTGCAGCGATATCCCGGGAAGGTTGGCCTGCAGATAGGAAAAGGCTTGCCGGCGCAGTCCGTCCTGCTGCCCTTCCACCAGGACGTCGACGGTGCCGAACGCGGCACTGGATCCGATTTCTTTTTCCTCGCGCGTCAGATCGGTGGCGCGATGGGCGAGCAGGATGCGGGTCGACGCATCATCGCGGAAATCCGTCGCATCGCCATGGATCAGGCCGCCGCCTATGTCGATCTTCTTCAGATCGTAGGGAACCAGGTAGGCATCGCGGGTGCGCTCGAAAGCCGCCTGGTCGATTCCCGGAATATCCTTCTGGCCGGTGACCATGCCCTTGAGTATCTTCAAGGAGACGATATCCGCAAAGTGCGCATAGGTCCTGTACCCCTCGCCCCACAGGGTGCGGAAGACGAAGATATTGGTCTCCACCGAATGCGGCGAGAAGACCGGCATGACCTCGAATCCGTCAACATCGTTCCACTTGTCGAAGACGAGGTCACGGACAGCAAAGAAATCGGAGAAGCGCTCCTCATCGATGCTCATCAGCGAGGCCAGCTTCTTTGCCACCGAAAGGCGCACCAAGGGCGTCGCAAAATACTGAATGCGTCGGCCAGCGCGCATCAGCGCGGTGAGCCCGGAGAAGTGGTCATCGTGGGCATGGGTGTGGAATACGCCGTCCACCTGGTCGATGCCGATTCCCAGCGCCGACAAGGTGTTGACGACATGCGGCCCCGCATCGATCAGGTAGAGGTTACCCTGATAGGTGATGATGCTCGACATGGTCGGGCGATTGATGTCCCACCCGTCCCCCTCGCCGGAATGGATGACCGAAAAATATTCCGATTCAAAGCGGCGGAACCCCAAGGGATAAGCGCAATCGTAGGTGACGCCCGGCGGAAGATTGAGATCGACAGTAGCGGTTTCGCCGCGATAGGAGAACTCGAAAACGTTGGGCTTGAGCCGCCGCAGGCTCACCCCCCCCGAGATCTCTACCGACCCATCGCCAATGACGAGGGTGTCCACGAAAGCGGTAGTTGGCCGTATGCTGCCGAAGGCAAACTTGAGCTTTAGGCGCATCATCTCCGCGGCTTGATCCTCTGTTACGCCCGCCTCGATGATTTCCTCGCGCGACACGAGGCCATAGTTGCCGCGGTAGATATAGCGCAGCTGCGAATCGACCTGATCGACTGCACCGACGAGCAGCGGCTTGCGTCCGGTGTTGTTTGGATGACCGGGCAACATCATGCCCTGTTTGTAGAGCATTTGCAGCACCGGGAATTCGGCAAGATTGGCAAACTCGCCGTTCTGCAAGGAAACGTCCGAGAGCAGGACGGCATTGGGCCCCGTCTCACAACTAACGCCGCTGATCTCCTGGGGCAGGATGAGCCCACGCTTGATCAGATGCTTCACGGCATCGGCCGGGCATCCGCAGAGCACTCGCAAGTTGGCCTCGGGAATTTCTACCCATTGAATTCCGCGCGCAACGTCGATCTTGTGAATTCCCACCCTTCTTGCCCTCAGTCAATGTTCTTGTAGGAAACGGCTGTCATTACTGGCTCGCCACGATGAGGATGTGCACGCGGTAGGGGCCGTGGGCACCGAGCACGATGGTCTGTTCGATGTCGCCGGTGCGCGAAGGGCCGGAGATGAAATTGACGGCGCGCGGCAGCTCGCCCGACTCCCTGCGCAGTAGCGTCCACGCTTCTTCCATGCCGGCGACGACGCGTGCGGCGGGGACGATGGCGATATGCGTCTCGGGCAGCAGGGAGAGCGCCGCCGGCGTGTCTACCCCGGAGCAGAGCATCAGCGTCCCGGTTTCGGCCAGCGCACAGAAACAGCCGCTGATGCCGACCAGGTCGGTGCCTCGTGCCGGGCGCGACTCAACCCGCAGGCCGGCCGCCTGCCAGTCCAGGGCAGCGAAGCGCGGCCAGCACACCGCCTGCGGCGGCAGCCCATGGCTGTCCAGATAGCGGGCGATGGCCGCCGGCACCTGCGCCAGGTCGGCGATGTCCTCGACGCTGGAGGACAGGGCAGCTGATTTCTCGCGGAACCTGCCTACCAGGTCGTTACCGAGAATGCCGCGCGGTCCGGGTGCCCGCGCCGCGATGTGGCGTTCCATTGCGGCGCGGCCGCTGGCGGCATTTTCCGCCGTGCGTCCGAGCTGGCGGCGAACGCGGCCGAGTATGTCCTCGCGCGAACTCATCGCGACGCCTCCCGTCTTGGTGCTCGCCTGGCCGCATACAGTTCGCGGAAGGTCTTGCCTTCGGGCGCCGGGAAGTCGCGCCCCCGGGTCCACTCCGGCGCTAGACCGAGCACCGGAATGCTCGCCTGGCCGCCCGCAAGCCAGTTGAGGTAGCGCACGCCAAACTTCGTCGCCAGGGCGTACCAGGCCGGACGCTGCGCCACCCAGCTCCAGATGTTGAGCGCCAGACGCTCCGACCAAGGTCGCAGGTGCCGCTCGACCTGTTTTTCGCGCAGACGACGCAGCAGATCCGGCAGGGGAATCTTCACCGGGCAGACAACACCGCACTGGTTGCACAGGGTCGCGGCATGGGGCAGATCGATGGCGTTCTCCATGCCTGCGAACAGAGGGGTCAGCACCGAACCCATAGGCCCGGGGTAGACCCAGCCGTAGGCATGACCGCCGACCGCCTGATAGACCGGGCAATGGTTCATGCAGGCGCCGCAGCGAATGCAGCGCAGCATCTCGGCGAATTCACCACCGACCATGGCAGCGCGGCCGCCATCGACGAGAATGAAGTACATGTGTGCCGGCCCGTCTGTTTCGCCGCTCCGGGCTGTCCCGGTGAGCAGGGAGAAGTAGTTGGAAATCGATTGGCCGGTGGCCGAACGCGGCAGCAGGCGCATCAGGGTCGCCAGATCCTCCAGGGTCGGGATCACCTTCTCGATGCCGGTGATCACGACGTGCACCCCGGGCATGGTGGTCACCATGCGTCCGTTGCCCTCGTTGGTGACCAGCGCCACCGAGCCCGTCTCGGCGACCAGGAAATTCCCCCCGGAGATACCCATCTCGGCCGAGAGAAAGTGCGGCCGCAGCACCTCGCGCGCCTCGCGCGTCAACTCCTGGATGTCGGTCTTGGGCGGAAGATGGTGGGTCCTGGCGAACAGCGCCGAGACGTCCTCCTTGCTCTTGTGGAACACCGGCGCGATGATGTGTGAGGGTGGCTCGTTGTCGTTGATCTGCAGGATGTACTCACCCAGATCGGTCTCCACGGGCTGGATGCCTGCCGCTTCGAGCGCCTGGTTGAGGCCCGCTTCCTCCGAGAGCATGGACTTGGACTTGGTGACCTTGCTTACCCCGTGCCGGCGACCGATGTCTATCACCAGCTGGCAGACCTCGGCCCCGTCCCTGGCCCAGAGCACGGTGGCCCCGCGCCTGGTGGCCTCCTGCTCGAATCTCTCCAGCCACAGGTCGAGGTCTTTCAGCGTCAGATCGCGCAATTGCCTTGCCGCTTCCCGCGTCGCTTCGAAATCTTCCAAGTCGAGAATTGCATGGGCGCGCTTGTCGACGAACTTGCTCTTTGAACGGCCCAGGTTCACCTGCAACTTGGCATCGGCCAGCTTCTCGCCGGCCCGCGCCTTGAAATGCATGGAGCGGACTTGCATCAGCGCTCCTCCTGCCCGGCGTCGCCGGCGAGCACCTCGGCGACGTGCAGCACCCTGGTCGCCACGCCCATGCGGCGCAGCTTGCCTTCGATGTTGAGCATGCAGCCGAGATCGCCGAGCACAACCGCATCGGCTTCGGCCGCGGCAATACCCCGGCATTTCTTCTCGGCGATCGCCGCCGAGATCTCGCCGAACTTGAGCGCAAAGCTGCCGCCGAAACCACAGCAATCCTCGGCCCCGCTCATCTCGCGCAGCTGGACCCCGGGCATCTGCGCCAGCAAGGCTCGTGGTTGCGCCTTGATCCCAAGTTGGCGCAAGCCGGCGCAGGAGTCGTGGTAGGTGATGCTTCCGGCATATTTCCCGGGAACCTGTTCGAGCTTGGCGACGTTCACCAGGAAATCGGTCAGTTCAAAGGTCTTCGCCGCGAGCTTGGCCATGCGTTCCGCCAGGCCCGCTTCCTCGCCGGCGAGATCGACGTAGTGGCTGCGTATGGTGGCAGCGCATGAGCCGGAAGGGGCAACGACATAGTCGCAGTCCTCAAATTCCGCGAGCACCTTCTTGGCCAGGGCCAGCGCATTGGGCCGGTCGCCGGAGTTGTAGGCGGGCTGGCCGCAGCAGGTCTGCGTCGCCGGCACGACGACCTCGCAACCGGCGGCCTCGAGCAGCTTAAGGGCGGAAAAACCTATGCGCGGACGCATCAGATCGACGAGACAGGTGACAAACAAACCGACGCGCATGGGCCCTCGCTAGCTCTCCCACCTTGAGGCGCACAGCGTAGCGGCCGCGGGCAGGCTGAATTTCACAATATGATATAGTATTCTGCCAGTTGCTTTGATGAAAATGCCTTCGAACCCCATGGTAGCCCAGACCGCAAGCGCTGACGCAAAAAGTCCGATTCAAGTTATCGAGCGCATGATGAAGCTGCTTGACGTGCTCTCCTATTACCACGATCCGGTCAGTCTGAAGCAGCTAGCGCTGGAGACCGGCCTGCATCCGTCCACGGCGCATCGCATCCTCGCCGCGATGGGCGTCAGCGGTTTCGTCGAGCGCGCCGAACCGGGTACCTATCAGCTCGGCATACGTTTGCTCGAGCTGGGTAACCTGGTCAAGTCGCGCATCAACATCCGCGATTCGGCGCTGCCGCTGATGCAGCGACTGCACAAGGAGATCGGCGAGAGCGTCAATCTCGGCGTGCGTCAAGGCGATGAGATCGTCTATGTCGAGCGCACCTCCAGCGGCCGATCCTCGGTACGCGTGGTGCACCTCGTGGGCGCGCGTGCGCCGCTGCACGTCACGGCGGTGGGGAAGCTTTTCCTGGTCGAGGACGGCGTCGCCAAAGTGCGCGAGTATGCCAAGCGAACCGGCCTGCCCGGCCTGACGCCGAATTCGCTCACCAGCTTGCCGGCGCTGGAACGCGAACTGGACAAGGTGCGCCGCCACGGTGTGGCCTTCGACAACGAGGAAATCGAGCAGGGCCTGCGCTGCATCGCCGCGCCCATACGCGACGACTCGGGAGAACTCGTCGCCGGGCTGTCAGTTTCGGCACCGGCGGACCGGCACAGTACCGACTGGGCGCCGCTGGTGCGCAAGACGGCGGCGGAAATCTCCGCCGCGATCGGCTACGCACCACCCTCCCCCTAGCCCCCTCCAAGGGGGAGTAACGGTTGTTCGCCGCTGTGGGAGTCGAAGGCAGGACCACCCGAAGAGGTAGCGCGGCTCCATGTCAAACACTGCGTTGGGCTCGGCGCGGCCCTTCGCCCAGCGCCGAGCTTCGAACTATCAGCCGGCGAGCAGGCGCTGCGGGACGGCGGCGTTCTCTACCCAGCGCTTGATGCGGTTGGCGTCGCCGATGCGCGTCAGCTTGCCCAGCGAGTCGAGCAGCACGATGATGGTCGGCTTCTTGTTGAGCCAGGCCTGCATCACCAGGCACTTCCCCGCCTCATTGATGAAACCGGTCTTCGACAGGCCGATATCCCAGGAGGAACTGCGCACCAGACTGTTGGTATTGCGGAACATGTGTGGCTTGCCGCTCAGGGCGACCTGGTACTCGGTGGTGGTGGTGAATTCGCGTATCAGTGGATATTGGTGGGCGGCGGCAACCATCTTGACCAGGTCGCGGGCGCTGGAGACGTTGCTGGCGGTCAGGCCGGTGGGGTCCTCGAAACGCGTGTCGTGCAAGCCCAGTTCCTGCGCCTTGTGGTTCATGGCGGCGATGAAGGCATTGCGCCCGCCTGGGTAATGGCGCGACAAAGCCGAGGCAGCGCGGTTCTCGGACGACATCAGGGCCAGGCGCAGCATGTGTTCCCGCGTCAGCTGGGTGCCCACTTTCAGACGCGAGTGGGTCCCCTTCAGACTATCGACATCCTCGTCGCTGACCGCCAGTTGCTCCTTCAGACTGGGCTGCGCGTCGAGGGCCACCATCGCCGTCATCAACTTGGTGATCGAGGCGATCGGCAACACGGCCCCGGAATTCTTTTCGAAGAGCACGGCACCGGTCGCCTGATCCATGACCACGGCCGCCGCCGACCGCACGACCAGACCGGCCGTCTCTTTCAAGGCGCGAGCGGTAGCGCGCTTCTTGGCGTGCTTGTGCTTCTTCAACGTCGTCGGCTTTTTCTGTGCGCCGGCAGCGATGTCCGGTGCAAATGCGACCGAGAGGCTCAAGCTGGTCAGCAGCAGCATGGTGATGCGTTTCATGCAATGTCTCCCCGAGCGTCGGCCGCAAGTGTAGCAGCGCGCGCACGCGCTGCCAACCTGAACAACGGCATTCTTTCCCATTAATTTAAGTGCTTGCAAAATATATTTGATGTTAACGGTCAAGAAATCGCAGAACCTCTTTGCGTCTCGCCAGCGTATCCTTGCGGCCGAGATGGGTCAGGGCGCGGGTGTAGGGTCGCTCGAACAGCAGGTAGCTGGTAAGCGCCCCGCCGTTCCTGTTCATCGCGCCTATCCCCCCGAGAAGGGTGCGCACGGGCCAGGGCAGACTGGCGGCATGGCTGGCAGCCAGATCGTCGAGGCGTTCGGACGGCGAGATCACCAGCACCTCTATGGGGCGCAACTGCATGCCCTGCTCGCGCCTGACCTGCTCCGGAATCAGGCTCAAGGTCTTGTTGATTCGCTGTATGCGCTCGATGTCTGCCCACAGGCTGTCGAGGAAGATGCTTGACAGGGTGTGGCCGGCGATCTGCGCCAGTGTGGGATAGACGCCATCGGCGGTGCGGGATGCCTCCTGCGCCGCATGACGGCCGGCACCGATCACCAGTATCCTGTCGGCGCCCAGGTGTATGGCCGGAGAGATCGGGGCGACCTGCCGCATCGAGCCGTCGCCGAAGTATTCCCGATTGATCTTGACGGCGGGAAAGACAAAAGGGATGGCGCTCGAGGCGAGCAGGTGTTCGATCCTCAGCTTGGTGTGAGAACCGTGGCGCTGGGCGCGGTGCCAGGGCTCGAGCTCGTTGCGCCCCTGGAAGAAACTGACACTCTGCCCGGACCCATAACCGGAGCAAGTGATGGAGAGGGAGCGCAGGCGGCCGGCCAGGATACCTTCCTCGATCTGGGAAAAATCGATGTGCCGGGTCAGCAGCCGGCGCAGCGGGCTGTTGTCGAGGAGCGAGCGTGGACTCTTGTGCAGCAGCCAGCCCGCCACCATTGCGCCCAGCCAACTCACCGCCGAACGCCCCATGCCGAGCGCGTCGGCGCGGTACACGTCGCCGGCGTGAAAGGCGCGCCAGAGGCGGCGCAACTCGGCGACGCCAGCGGCAAATTGATCAGTGCGGGTGGCAAGGTAGGCGGCGTTGACGGCGCCGGCCGAAGTGCCGCAGATGATGGGAAAGGGGTTGCGCCTCTTGTCGGGCAACAACTCGGCGATGGCCGCCAGCACACCCACCTGGTAAGCGGCGCGGGCGCCGCCCCCGGTCAGCACCAGCGCCGTCTGCTTCCCCTGGTCCGCCATCAGGCCTTGGCTTTGCCCTGCTGATTGGCGCATTCGACCGACAGCAGCGCCGTCATGTTGACAATACGGCGCACCGTCGCGGTCGGGGTCAGGATGTGCATCGGCCGCGCCGCGCCGAGCAGCAACGGACCGACGGTGAGGCCGTCGCCGCCGGTGGTCTTAAGCAGATTGAAGGCGATGTTGGCGGCGTCGAGGGTAGGCATCACCAGCAGGTTGGCCTGCCCCTTGAGGCGGGAATTGGGGAACACCTTTTGCCGAATGTCCTCGGACAATGCCGCGTCGCCGTGCATCTCGCCTTCGACCTCGAGCTGCGGTGCTCGCTCGGAGAGCAGCACCAGCGCACGACGCATCTTCGTCGCCGTCGGCGTGTCGGCGGTGCCGAAGCTGGAATGCGACAGCAGCGCGACCTTCGGCGTCAGGCCGAAGCTCTTCACTTCCTCGGCGGCGAGCAAGGTCATCTCGGCCAGCTGCTCGGCGGTCGGATCGTAGTTGACGTAGGTGTCGCCTATGAATACCGTGCGGTTGGGCAGGATCAGCATGTTCAGCGCGTAGAAATTGCTGACGCCGGGCGATAGACCGATGACGTTGGCGATGTAGCGCAGATGGTTGGCGTAGGGTCCGGAGGTGCCGCAGATCAGCCCGTCGGCGTAGCCGTGCTTGACCAGCAGGGTGCCGATCAGCGTCGTGCGGCGGCGCGCTTCGCGCTTGGCGTACTCGACGCTGACGCCCTTGCGGCACATCATTTCGTAGTAATCGCTCCACAGATCGTGGTAGCGCGGATCGGAGTCGGGATTGATCAGTTCGAAGTGCTCGCCGGGGCGTATGCGCAGCCCGAACTTGGCGATGCGCATGTCCACCACGTTGGGCCGGCCGATCAGCATCGGCTGGGCCAGGCCTTCGTCGACCACCGTCTGCACGGCGCGCAGCACCCTTTCTTCCTCGCCCTCGCAGAAGATGATGCGCTGCGGCTTCTTCTTGGCGGCGGCGAAGATCGGCCGCATCTGCAGGCCGGAGTGATAGACGAATTCGTTCAGGTGGCTGCGGTAGGCATCGAGGTCGGCGATCGGCCGCGTGGCGACGCCCGAGTCCATGGCCGCCCGCGCCACGGCCGGCGCGATCTTGACCGACAGGCGCGGATCGAAGGGGCTGGGTATCAGGAACTCGGGGCCGAACTTCACCTCTTCGCCGCCCAGCGCCGCCACCATCAGGTCGGATTGCTCGGCGTGCGCCAATCCGGCGATGGCATGCACCGCCGCCAGCTTCATCGGCTCGTTGATGGTCGTGGCGCCCACGTCGAGGGCGCCACGGAACATGAAGGGAAAGCAGAGTACGTTATTGACCTGGTTCGGATAGTCGGAGCGCCCGGTGGCGATGACGCAGTCCGGGCGCACCTCCTTGGCTACCTCGGGCAGGATCTCCGGCACCGGATTGGCGAGCGCCAGGATCAGCGGCCGCGCGGCCATCGTCTTGACCATCTCCGGCTTGAGCACGCCGGCAGTGGATACACCGAGGAAGATGTCGGCGCCAGGCATGATGTCGCCCAAGGTGCGGGCGCTGGTGTCTTGCGCGTACTTCGCCTTGGATGGGTCGAGCTTGCCGTCGCGGCCAATGTAGACGACGCCCTTGCTGTCGGTGACGGTGATGTTTTCCTTCTTCAGGCCGAGGCCGACCAGCAGGTCGAGACAGGCGATGGCAGCAGCGCCGGCGCCGGAGCAGACCAGTCTGACCTCCTCGATCTTCTTGCCCACCACCAGCAGGCCGTTCAATACCGCCGCCCCGGTGATGATCGCGGTACCGTGCTGATCATCGTGGAAGACGGGGATCTTCAGGCGCTCGCGCAGCTTCTGCTCGACATAGAAGCACTCCGGCGCCTTGATGTCCTCCAGGTTGATGCCGCCGAAGGTTGGCTCGAGCGAGGCGATGATGTCCACCAGCTTGTCCGGATCGTTCTCGTTGATCTCCAGGTCGAAGACATCGATGTCGGCAAACTTCTTGAACAGCACCCCCTTGCCTTCCATCACCGGCTTGCCGGCGAGTGCGCCGATGTTGCCCAGACCAAGGACAGCGGTGCCATTGCTGATGACGGCGACCAGATTGCCACGCGAGGTGTACTTGTATGCGTTGGCCGGGTCGGCGACGATCTCATCGCAAGCGGCGGCAACGCCGGGGGAATAGGCGAGGGAGAGATCCCGCTGGTTGGTTAATGCCTTGGTCGGCGTGACCGAGATCTTCCCGGGCTTAGGCAGGCGATGGTAATCGAGTGCGGCGGCGCGAATTCTGTCGTCCATGGTAATGCTCCGGATGTTGGTAAATGGCTTGGCCCCCTTGGTCGGGGAGCGCAGACGACCATGATCTTGTCTAGTGCAGGTCGGCTAGTCTGGCGCTGGCGCAAAGCGCAAATGATACTCTCACGCCCGGATATTGACTTCGTTCCGGTGGCTGGAAGCGGGGCGAAAGAAATGGCGGCGCCGAACAGGCCGCCGCCGAGCGATGGACCTGGGGGATGCAAGGGACCAGCAGCCCGCTAGAGAGCGGGCAACCGCTCGCATCCGCCCGAGGTGCGACTCAAGAGGGCCGCGAACCCGTAGGAAACGGCCAAGCAGCCGCCGGATTCAGCGACGACTTAAGGCCCGGCGTGGCCGCAGTGGAGGACTGGGCAACAGGAGCAGGTGCCGGTGCAGGCTTCGCCGCAGCCTTCTTCGGCGCAGCTTTCTTCTTGGCAGCAGGCTTCTT